>ENA-OORT01000207-OORT01000207.1-human-gut-metagenome-genome-assembly--contig:-NODE-207-length-8287-cov-1.807580_pt1 | contig 8287 bp, 9 predicted proteins | sample MGYA00241174_ERZ501206 | MGnify/ENA primary metagenome ERZ501206 (study PRJEB25962, sample SAMEA2042498) | human gut metagenome | biome: human gut; feature: human-associated habitat; material: faeces... | reverse complement strand
AGGCACTCAGAAAGCTGACCGCAGCAATCAGCCGTTCAAATTGTATCGTTATCTTTATCAACCAGCTGCGTGAAAAAGTCGGTGTCATGTTCGGCAATCCCGAAACAACTACCGGCGGTAATGCACTGAAGTTCTATGCCTCCGTACGTCTTGACATCCGTGGTGGCCAAGCTATCAAGAATGGCGAGGAGGTTATCGGCAAGCAGACCAAAGTGAAAGTTGTAAAGAACAAGGTAGCTCCTCCTTTCCGTCGTGCAGAATTCGACATCATGTTCGGTGAAGGCATCTCACGTGCTGGAGAAATCATCGATTTGGGTGCGGAACTGGGCATCATCAAGAAAAGTGGTTCCTGGTTCAGTTACAATGATACTAAAATCGCACAAGGACGCGATGCCGCCAAACAGGTTATTCTCGATAACCCGGAACTGGCGGAGGAACTGGAAGGACTCATTTTCGAGGAATTGAAAAAAGAGAAGTAATCCTTAACTGAAAGGTTAAAAGTTTGGATTTTAAGACACAAAGAACTGGTTTGTTTATAATATGCTTTAGACACTTTCCGGTTGTTCTTTTGTCTTAAAATCCAAATTTGTTTTACATATATGAGAAGAGACACCATATAACTATTCCGAAAGCAGATATTCACAATATCAAGCAATTAATGACAAATGGTTCATATTCGTTCTTCTTGTTATCTATCCTCATTCAAAAAAATAATATCCTCATAAAAGATACCATCATCGGAAAAATCCATAAAATGAAACTATTCATCTTACAAAACATTTTTTGTTATCAAAAGCCCCCACCTTACCCCCCCAAAACACCACACCTTAACAACTGAAATGCCACAGCATAACATACTAAAGTCCTAAGGTTTAGGGAGCAAACTCCTGCAATTTGAAGAGCTAAGGTGAGGTGTTTATGTTACTAGTTTCACACACTATCCGTATATTGACAGGCGACTATCACCTCTTTTACAAATACAAAAATACACGAAATGATAATAGAGCAAAGAAGAAAATGTTCAGAAATCAGCAGAAATCATACATTTACAAAGATATGTAATATAAAAGCCGGAAACGTATAATCCATAACCAATCGTCTGCAATCAATTATCTTATACACTTCGCATTAACAGTTATTTATATATTTATTTTTACAATATTGTTGTTTTATCAATTATTTTATAATATTTTTGCCACGCAACAAACAAAAAATCATAAATAGTGTATGGCATTAATAACGTACATTCTTATTGCGATACCGGTATGTCTACTGGCTATCATTCTATGGCTATATTTCAATTATTGGAAATATAAACGCAAGAATCATTTCATACTCCTGATACTTCTTTTTTATCCGGTATTGTCGTATGCACAATATATGGACAAAACGCAATGCAAAATTTCATTTTCATCGCATGCAAACCAGGCGGGAAAATTGGAATATACCCAAGACGGAATAATTTACCGTTTTACGCCGGAAAGCAATGCGTGGAAAATAACCATCAAAAACAATACGAACAAGAATGCACGGATAAATTGGGAAAAAGGCAGTTTTATCATTAATGGAAAAGCTTCCGGAATCAGTTTGTATCCTTTTACATCCGATGATCCCCCTACGGATGTTATCAAAGAAAAATCTGAAATAACCCGAACCGTTACTGCATCCAACTTAATAAAAGGGAAAAAGGTTAATAAAATATATAGTAAACGCAATCTGAAGAGAAATGGACGGACGTCCGTCAACATTGCTTTGCCAATCGGTATCGGCAATAAACCGCAGTTTTTCCATATATTCAATTTTATTGTAACAGCTAACTAACTATGACTTTCCAATATATTATCAACCATTTGCATGAACCGCATTTGTGGTGTATTGTACTGACCGCCCCACACGCCGAACTCAATATCCAAAAGAAACTGGAACAACAAGGGGTTATCACTTATGTTCCAACGATTTCAGTTCGGCGCAGTTGGGCCGGATGTATAAAAGAAATACACATCCCGACAATAGCAAGATGTGTATTTGTATATGCAACCAAGGAAGAAATGCAAGAGATGCAAAAGGAATATACCGCCTTATCTCTGCAAACCGTTACAGCCTTATATCAAAGCCAATAAATCCTTTCTAAAAACAAATTTATAAATATACCTACGAATCATTTCAACGCATCAGAGATTCTCCTTTTCAAGTTCAATTTTGCCAAATCCTCCGGTTTTAATTCCAACTCCACCAACACCTTAGCAGTAGCGACATTATATGAGGATTCTTGTATATCACAATTTGTCTGTCCTTCATGTAAAGAGTATAGCATAGCAAAGTCATAATTCAATGCTCTTGAAACATTGTATAACGTATCCGTATCAATACTTTTCCGTGTCAACATATAATCGACACTTTGAGGTCTAACACCCAATCTTCTTGCAAGTTCAGCCTTAGTAATCTGGTTATCAGCCATAACACTCCTGATAACCTCGCCAATATATATATTACTCTTTTCCATTTCAATGAAGATACGAATTAATTAGCCACACTAAAACTACTTGAATAATAATTTGTCTGTATATAAGTTCGTTTTAATCCATAATTTATTTGTTTTATCAATTAATTTATGATATTTTTGCCGCGTATTCATATAAATAAAAAGATAATACATATAATGCCATGACATTGAGTAGTTGCATTCTCATTACAATCCCGGTCTGTATATCAGCCATCCTTATGCAGACTTACTTTGACAGCCGAAAATACAAACGGATACCTCATCTCATTGTTTTATTGTCATTCCTGTTTTCCACCTTATCACATGCACAATACATCGACAACGAAAACTGCCGCATTTCATTCAAATCATATGAAAACCATCAAGGGAAACTGGAATATAACAAAGAGGGAATTATTTATCAATTCATTCCGAACAGCAATGCATGGAAAGTCATCATCAAAAACAACACCGATGAAACCGTATGGCTAAACTGGAAACAAGCCGGTTTCATTGTTAACGGAAGGGCGTCAGGCATCAGCCTCTACCCTTTTACAACAGACGAAGCTCCTTTGGAAACCATCAAACACAACCAGGAAATAAACCGCACAATTACAGCAACCAACTTAATTACGGAAAAAAGGTATCAGCAAAATATATCACAAAAAGAAATTCAGAAAAAACGGAAGAACTTCAGTCACCATCGTTTTTCCAATGACAGTCGGTAATAAACCGCAATTTTTCCACACTTTCAATTTTACAGTAACAAAAGACAACTAACTATGACTTTTCAATATATCATCCATCACTTAGATAAGCCACATTCGTGGTTTATCGTATTGACCAACCCACACACCGAACTGAATACCAAAAAGAAACTGGAGCAGCAAGGTTTTATTACCTACGTCCCATTGGTTTCGGTTCGGCGATGCTGGGAAGGGTGTATAAAAGAAATACACATCCCGGCGATAGCGAGATGTGTATTTGTATATGCAACTGACGAAAATGTACAGAGAATGCAGAAAGAATATACCATACTGAATCCTCAAGCCGTTGCAGCCTTATATCAAGACCAATAAATATAAGCCAGTGTACTGACACTGATAACTACCCAAAGCAGAATACCCTGTACAAGCGGTTTGATACCTACTGCTTTCAGGACATCACGGGAAAGGGAAGCTCCTATAAAGAACAATGTTATTGTCAATGCCTTACGGGCAATACTGTTGATTCCCGCACCGATTAAAGCCCCTGTCTCGGAAAGATTCAAGACATAGGTATTGACAATCATTGCCAAAACAAAGAAGAAGATAAACCAGGGTATACTGATTTTCTGCCCTTTACTTTTGAAAATAAATGAAGTAGCAATTGCCAACGGAATAATCCAAAGCGCACGGGTCAGCTTGATAGTAGTAGCTACCCGCAATGCCTCCTCACCATAGGCAGCACCCGCACCAACTACCGAACTGGTGTCATGAATGGCAATGGCAGCCCATGTACCAAACTCATGCTGGCTCATATTCAAGGCATGACCTATTACAGGAAATATGAACAATGCAATCGCATTCAAAATAAAAATCGTACCCAAAGCCACAGACATTTCACTGTCTTTTGCCTTCAACACAGGACCTACCGCCGCGATAGCGCTACCACCGCAAATAGCCGTACCGGAGCTGATCAGATAAGAAGTGTCACGATCTACTTTCAGAAACTTACGACCAATAACCCAGCCGATAAGTAATGTACCTACCACAGAGATAACCGTAAACTCCATACCTTCCTTACCGGAAGCAAGCGAAGCCTGCAAATTCATACCGAAACCCAGACCCACCACAGAATACTGCAACAGATATTTGGATATTTTCTTATTAAACTTAGGATGTGCCTGTCCGCATAACAAAGCAAACGACAGACCAAGAAATAAAGCTACCGGAGGGGTAACCCATGCGGAATAAGCGTGCATTCCCGGAATATAATCAAGAAACAAGAAAAAAGAAAGAATGACAAGAAGTGAAACGTAAATAATTTTGTTGTTGTTTTGCAGAAAAGACATATTGATGCTTTTCGCCAATGTTCGAGTTGAAGCCATACTTTTTTATTTTTATTAATTTGTTTTCGACCGCAAAGGTAGGCTTCTTTTCTCAATCATGCCAATTGTTTCTGCTTATGTGCTATAACTTATGGTTATTGTGCATGGCAAATTGCATGAATACTTGCGCCAAACCGCTTTCTTGCCCCTGAGGCTGTGCAAAACTAAAATCGCGTAACATAGGCATTCCCTTAATCTCAACGACACGCAACTGTCCAGAATACAATTCGCGCGTAATGGAACGAACGGAAACAATGCCCAGACAATCGGTATGTTCCAAAAACAATTTGATACTTTCCGTGCTTCCCAAATACATCAAAACCTGTAAAGAGGATAACTTTATATTATGTTGCTGCAAGGCACGCTCAAAAACATCCAATGTCCCCGAACCTCTTTCGCGAAGCACCAAAGGCAAATGGAACAATTCATCAGGAGTTATCTCCTCTCCCACAGCCAATTTACTGCCTGTACGCACCACTGCCACCAACTCATCTTCCAAAAAAGTAGTATATCTAATATTAGGCAACCTGAATACTCCTTCGACAAAGCCCAAATCAATGCGATGTTCCTGCAAAGCGGCCTCTATCTCTCTGGAATTACCATTCAACAATGACAGGCTGACTTGTGGAAACTTACCGATAAAGCTGGCAAGCAAAGGAGGTAACACATATTGGGCAATGGTAGTGCTGGCCCCCAGCTTCAAACCGCCTGTATATTCATTATGCAACAAGTGCATTTCGTACTCTAACCGTTTATAGTCTTCCAAAATCCGCTCGCAATGCTCCAAGAGCAAATTGCCCGACTCAGTCAACGAAATTCTACTACCCTGCCGGTCGAACAAACGTGTCTGATAAGCAGCTTCCAACTCTTGTATATGTTTGGTAATAGCAGGCTGGCTGACAAACAATTCTTGCGAAGCCTTCGTAAAACTCAGATTCTTCGCAACAGACCGGAATACCTTTAAACGAAAATCGCTCACAGCACAATGAATTAAATTGATTAACTATTCTGCAAATCTTCACTCCTGATACCCAACACCGACATCAGCGGATACCCCAGCATCTCCCAACGGCATACAGCCGGAGCGGCAGGCTCCTCCATACGGAAATAAACAATGTCTTTTGCCTCTTCTTTATGTCCGGCATTTTCCAATGCGCATTCCCTCAAAACGTTCTCAACCTCTTTACCATACTCCTCATTAAAAGGAACAACAATCAGCTTCTTCACTTCGGCGGCATTCAATACTATCTGCAACAAATCAAGATACAAGTCTCCACGAGACACAAAACCCTCTGAAGGCGCAGCCATAAAACTGAACTCACCCAAAGAAGCCTTAAACGCTACTCCATCCAATTCGTTCTTCAAATCGGATGGCAGGCAGTGCTCCAGCTTTCCGGACTGCTTATCATATACGAGAAGTACCTGTACATCATTGTCACTCCCTTTCAACCCGGCATCCATAGCCAGATACATGGTAAAAAGCGCCAGATCCACTGTTTGTAAAGAACGTCCCAGCAACGGTTCAAAATACTTCCTCAAATCGTTTATAACAAAATTCAGGTAGGCAACATCAATCACCATTACCGTTTCGGAAAGTTTTATTTGGGTATTTTCCATATTACTCATTTATTTATTGAGGGAGTAAAGATACAAAAAGTTTTGTAGATAAAAGGTATTTGTCGCAAATCAGCCAATTTGACATTCATTTTCTTCTATTAACTGAAATTTTGTCTCATTTTTGCTGCTGGCAAATCTTTTGCGCTTTTTAAAGTGTTATGAAGCTGATAAAAATAGAAAGGAGAACTAAATATGAACTTTAACCAATTTACTATCAAAGCTCAAGAAGCCGTACAAGAAGCCGTGAACTTGACGCAAGCACGGGGGCAGCAAGCCATCGAACCTGTACACTTGCTTCAAAGCGTGATGAAAGTGGGCGAAAACGTTACCAATTTCATCTTCCAGAAGTTAGGCATGAACGGGCAGCAAATCGCACTCGTACTTGATAAGCAGATTGACTCCCTGCCCAAAGTATCGGGTGGAGAACCCTACCTGAGTCGTGAGACTAATGAAATTTTTCAGAAGGCCACCCAATATTCCAAAGAAATGGGCGATGAGTTCGTTTCACTGGAACCGATGTTGCTCGCTTTGCTCACTGTAAAAAGTACCGCTTCCACCATCCTGAAAGATGCCGGAATGACGGAAAAAGACTTGCGCAATGCAATCAATGAATTACGGAAAGGCGAAAAGGTTACTTCGCAATCCAGCGAGGACACTTATCAGTCATTGGAAAAGTATGCCATCAATCTGAACGAGGCAGCCCGAAGCGGCAAACTGGACCCCGTTATCGGACGTGATGAAGAAATCCGCCGGGTTCTGCAAATCCTAAGCCGCCGTACCAAGAACAATCCTATATTGATAGGTGAGCCGGGTACAGGTAAAACAGCCATTGTAGAAGGACTTGCCCACCGTATATTGCGGGGTGATGTACCTGAGAATCTGAAAAACAAACAAGTTTATTCACTGGATATGGGTGCATTGGTTGCAGGAGCCAAATATAAGGGCGAATTCGAAGAACGTCTGAAAGCCGTCGTCAATGAAGTGAAGAAATCGGAAGGAGACATCATTCTGTTCATCGACGAAATCCACACATTGGTAGGCGCCGGTAAAGGCGAGGGAGCAATGGATGCCGCCAATATTCTGAAACCTGCTCTGGCACGCGGTGAGCTGAGAAGCATCGGTGCTACCACCTTGGACGAGTATCAAAAATACTTTGAGAAAGACAAGGCTTTGGAACGCCGTTTCCAAATCGTTATGGTAAACGAACCGGACACGTTAAGCACCATTTCCATCCTTCGTGGCTTGAAAGAACGTTATGAAAACCATCACCATGTACGGATTAAAGACGATGCCATCATTGCTGCCGTAGAATTGAGCAACCGTTATATCACCGACCGCTTCCTGCCGGATAAAGCCATTGACCTGATGGATGAAGCTGCCGCCAAACTCCGTATGGAAGTAGATTCTGTACCGGAAGAGTTGGATGAGATTTCCCGTAAAATCAAACAACTGGAAATTGAACGCGAAGCCATCAAGCGCGAAAATGACCGTCTCAAACTGGAGCAAATCGGCAAGGAACTTGCCGAACTAAAAGAACAGGAAAAGTCGTATAAAGCAAAATGGCAAAACGAAAAGACACTGGTCAACAAAATTCAGCAGAATAAAGTTGAAATAGAAAACCTGAAGTTTGAAGCCGATAAAGCGGAACGTGAAGGTGATTATGGAAAGGTAGCCGAAATACGTTATGGCAAACTTCAAGCACTGAATCAGGAAATTGAAGAGACCCAGCAAAAGCTGCACGAAATGCAGGGCGATCAAGCAATGATTAAGGAAGAAGTTGACGCCGAGGATATCGCAGATGTAGTATCCCGATGGACAGGCATACCGGTAAGCAAAATGCTGCAAAGCGAAAAGGAGAAACTATTGCATCTGGAAGATGAACTGCATCAGCGTGTTATCGGACAGAATGAAGCCATCGAAGCTGTAGCCGATGCTGTACGCCGCAGCCGCGCGGGACTGCAAGATCCCAAGCGTCCTATCGGCTCATTCCTCTTTCTCGGTACTACCGGTGTAGGTAAAACGGAACTTGCCAAGGCGCTTGCCGAATTCCTGTTTGATGATGAAACGATGATGACGCGTATCGATATGAGCGAATATCA
>ENA-OORT01000205-OORT01000205.1-human-gut-metagenome-genome-assembly--contig:-NODE-205-length-8299-cov-2.363780_pt1 | contig 8299 bp, 10 predicted proteins | sample MGYA00241174_ERZ501206 | MGnify/ENA primary metagenome ERZ501206 (study PRJEB25962, sample SAMEA2042498) | human gut metagenome | biome: human gut; feature: human-associated habitat; material: faeces... | reverse complement strand
ATGGCTGCCTGTGCCACCGTCTTGATGGCGCGGATTCCGGCAGCCTTAAACCAAACTTTGAAGCAGGGTTTCATGGTTCATATCTCCTTTCAAATCCAACATAAAAAGACAGCCGTGTTTGACTGTCTTTTTTGCATGAAAATAGCACCATTCGATTGAACGGTGCTTACTTCAAAACCTTTTTGATATCATCAATTTTGATTTCTTCCGTGTATGTGTCTCCGTCTTTATCTATATCGGCCAGAAACTCGCGGCCTTCGTCGAAAATCTCAACGATAGAAGCCCGGTTTCCATCCTTCAGGAGAACGCGGTCATATTGTTCGATTTTCATTCCTTCGGCCTCCTTTTCGTTACATAGATGCTCGTCATTCTCTTGCCGCCGTTCCCATCATCAATCCACGCAGTCAGCACATTGGCCTGTTTTCCGTTCAGGCCAGTGAGCAAAAGGATTTGTTCGTATCTCATGCCGTGGCCAGCATCGCCTTTTTCGATAAATGCCTCATCGTCAAGGTGATCGAGAACATCCTGTATAAGGGTTTCAGCATCGCGCAGCGTATAGCCCAGCGCCTTTTCAAAAGCAGCAGCTTTGTCAGGCGCTTTTTGCGGGTTCAGAGCATAGCCAGATAGTTTCATTTGGGGAATGGCGAGTTTGCGCTTTCCTTCGTATCTGATTATACCACTTTTTCCAGTATTTTCAACGGTTTCAGCCGCTTTCATGTACTTCTTTTGGAAATCCTCGAAGCTCTCCGTCTTATCCAGTCCGAAGAACTCCGCCCGCTGCTTCAGCGTCGCCAGCTCATCCGCATCCAGCGCCGCCCGTGCGCGGGTCAGCGCCACGCAACGACAGTTGCAATCTTGCGACGGGTCGCCGAAAGCGCCCGGAATATTCACCTTTATCCCATTCACCTCGAAGGGTTCATCCGTCTCCCGAATTTGCCCGTCAAGCTCCCGGTGCAGAGGCCGCGTCTTGCCGTCAAGGCTTGCGTCCCATTGCTTCACAACATCCGCGCCCTTGGCCTTTGCAGCCCGTCGCGCGTCCTCAGCGGAGGCTTGCTGGATTCTGTGGCCTTCGGTGCGGACAATCCGCTTTGCGTTGGCAAGCGGCAGGGTGGAAAACATGGACACGTTCCGCGCAATCTGGTCATAGGGTAGGGAAGAGGCAAGCCCGCGCGTGATTTCCTCGCGGACGTGCTTCTTGAGCTTGTCCATATCATAGCCCAGCGCCGCGTACAGGTTTGTGGATAGCTTGCTGTCCGTGACAACCGCCTTCACCGCCGCCCGCTGGTCAATGGGCGTTATGATGGGGATTCCCTGCCCGTGCAAGCCGTACATCGTGCCGACATACGCTTCCGTGTAGCTGTGGGAAAGATAATCCTGAATGCTGCTGAACTCATCGCCTTGCAGCTTATCCAGAATAGCCTCGATTTGCGCCTTGAGCGCCTTCTGGTACTGGATTTGATAAGCCCGCGATTGCGTCAGCTCATCGCTTTGCAGCATCCTGATTTTATCGTTGATGTCCCGCAGCGCCCGCGCATACTGGCGCTTGAGATCAAGCAGCACGGCCTTTTCGTTGTCAAGTTGGCTTTGGATGACCTCTTTTTCGGCCTTATTCACCGGAAATCACATCGCTCTGCTCGCCGTCCCCCGGTTGCTCCGTCTCTTCAGGCTTAACCAGCATTCCGGTCAGCTCGACATAATCCTCATCGCTGATGCGACCCATCAAGAGGAAAAGGTCGAGCTTTGCATACATATCATCGTATGTATAGCGGCTCTTGGTAATCAGGATTTTGCAAAGTCTCGCGGTCGTGCTCATGTTATGCCTCCAATTCTGCCGTAAGTTCGGCGTACAGGTCATTGATGGTCTTTTCGGCTTTTCTCACGTTGCATTTGTAGGTTACTTCCATCCCCGCGCCGTCGCTCGCTTGCACCACAGTGTCGGGCGCGTAGGTAGTCAGCGCTTTGTAGGCGGCGATTTCAGCCGGAGTGAGCGGGGTTTCAATGGGAGTGGCGAGTTGATATACAACATCTACGTCAAGAGCTAAGGCTTGTAACTCTTTTGCGGTATAAAAACTTCCATCTGGCTTTTCCACGTTTTTCAAATACAGTAAATTGCCCATAACGCAGGAAGTCCACGATATATAAGGTGTTATGCTTATAATGCAATTAAAATCGCCAGGTTCCCCTTTTTTGTCATCAATGGTTATTCTTATGCGATACTCTTCATCAACAGTGCCGTTTTTTGTATTGACTTGCGCTTTCCAAACCCTTTGCACCATCACCCCCCTTTCCAAGTCCACCTCGTCGCACACCCATTGCTGCCCATTTTCATCCGTGTAGTTGCCGCCAGAGGTGACAGGGATGCCGGGTAAGCCATTGGGAGTGGGTAGAGTAAGGAGCTGTTCGCGGTAGGGTTCATAAGATGTAGCTTTTGAACCCATTTCCAGCTGGACATCATATACTTTATCTCCCGCAACGGTGTCATATAAAATAAAACCTACGTTTTCTACATCTCTTTCGGGAACAAAATTAACAAAATCAATGTTTGCAAATACAATGTTGTTGTCTTCACCATTCGTGTATTTTAAACATACAAATTTATAGTTTGAAATACTAACTGTGGTTTTTAATGAAAATGTGTAAGTATTACCCGCTTTTAAACGCAACGGTCTAACACCAACAGAAGCAGATGTTATGTCTACTTGCATAGTAGATGTTGTTGCTATATATGTTCCTTTTTTTTGCTCGACGTTTCCTAATGATAATGTTTTAAAATTATCCCATAAATTTTTTCCTCGTACCTTAACCGCCACGCTCCCGCTGTCACCCGCGCTCACGATCGGCGCCGGGTTGTCCGGGCTGGGCGTGCCGTCCTGCGTGCTCTTGCCGTAGACGTGTAACGCTTTTCGTGCCTTCCCGCCGATGCAGTTCTCCAGCATGAGGGGATTGCCGGAAAGCGTCACATCCTCGCCGGATGCAGCCTCGAAAAGAATCTTATCCTCTCTTGTGATGGGTTCGGGCAGTTCGTCATCCCATACGCCCGCCATTGCCGCCACGTACTTTTCAAGGCGCGTGTTGGGCTTTGGCGGCACGATGGACTTATCGCGCACGGATGCAATCAGCTTTTCGAGGGTCGTGTGCAGCTCTGGTCGGGTGTCCAGATGTCCGCACGCATAGCAGCAGCATTTTTCCAAATTTCTCAACGGTTCCGGCATATCTGCCGAGCTATCCGCCAGCACCCGCAGAAATCTTTGTAATCTTGTAATCGGTTCAATGCTCATGGTTCATCACGCCTATTCTTCCAGATTTGCGTTGTCAAGCTCTTTTTGCACCTGATAGAGCGGCATCCCGGTTTCGTCCTCCTTCGGCACCTTGTCCTTGATCTCGTCATAGTCGATTTCAAGCTGCTCGCAGATGAGTTTCAGCCGGGTTTCGTCGTCGATGGTAGATGCGAGGCTCAAAATGGTGTTGATCTCTGCCGCCCGCCGCTGGGCTTTGGTCAGCTCAATGGTCGCCTGTTCCGCTTCGTTGACGATGGTTTCACGCTTAAAACAGAAGTAAACGTCCGATTGCTGATAGTCCGTGCCGTTATCATGGTTAATTTCCGCAAGCACGATTTTCAGCATCCGGCGCATGAATTGCTTCAAGCGGATTTCGAGCATGTTGCACTTGAGATCGAGCAGCGAATAGGCCGCCTTGATGGCGATGCTCACCGTCGCGCCCGTGTCCTTTAGGCTTTCCATGTTCACGCCCATGCCAAAGCGGAAAATGTTCTTTTCGTCGGTTTCCATCTTGGCCTTTCGCGCCTCGATGGGAATGTCCACCGTCTGCACGTTGACGTTTCCGCCTTCGCCCACGCCGACAACCTTTTTCGCCCGGATGTTCTTCATCAGTTCGTCGAGGTTGTCCCCATCGAAGCCTGTGACGACATACAGCGCCTCGTTTGTGTCCTCGATATTGTTGGAGAGGCCACAGTTCATCACATCGTAATCGTCAATCATGGCTTTGATGGTGGCAATGTCGCTGCGCTGCTTGCGGTTGTTATCCAGCCGGATAAAGGGGATTTCGCCATAATTGCCCATATAGAGCTTTTCGCCCTTTTGATAGAGAATGTGCGGCCTTGGGTTGTCCTTTTCCGATTCATCCAGTTCAATTTCGCCGTCCTCGATCTGGGTATAAAACCACGTCTGCGTTTTGTCCCACACCTGAATCCGCTTGATGGCGCGGGGATCCTTATCGAATCGGTCAATGTACCAGTAAATCAGATAATCGCACTGGTCAGCCGTTTCTTTGGCTCGTACTTCGACCACGCCGAGGCTGTCCGCTGCTTGAAAGTGCGTCTTCCCGTCCTCACCCTTGAAGGCATAGGCATATTCAAAGCCCTTGACGATACTCCCCGTCAGGATTTCGTTCAGCTCTGCGATGAAATCCTCGTTCTCGTTGAAGTAATCGTCAAGCTCGTTTTGCAAATCCGGGTCATCCGAGCGGATAAATCCATCATTGCAGGAAAGCAGGTATTGAACCGCTTGATCGGCCAGCTCCCGGAAGAAGGGATGCGGGATTTTCGTGTTCACCTTGGTTATATCTTCTTCCAAAACGCCGTCGGCATTGAAAAAGAAAATCCTCTTTTTCAGAATGTCGTGCTGGCCTTCATAATACCGCTGGCCAACCATCGCAAGCTGCTTTTTCTTGCTGCACTTGTCAGCCTCGATAAATGTTCTGATTTCCTCGACCGTCAGCATCGGTTTCACCGCCTTTCACTCTTTCTCATGTCATCCAGCCCCGCGCCTTCCGCCACGATTCCACGCCGTACCGCAGCGCGGCCATCGCATCATCCTGAAAGGCCACGGGTTCATCCAGATACTCGCCTGTTTGCTCGTTCTTCTGCCATTTCCATTGTTGCAGCTCCTTGATCGTATTCACGCATGACGGGTGAACGTATATGTGACGCTGCTTGAGCCAGTCGATTTGCGCCTTGATAGAGCCTTTCGCGCCGCCCTTGTCAACGCCCTTGGCACGATATCCGGCTTTCTTCCACATGCGGATTCTGTCCGGCTCTGCGCTGTCACACCACATCATCCTGTTTTTCGGAACATCCGTATCTTCCGCCATCTGGATGATTTCGGATGTGTCCTTCTCAAAGACGTATATCTCCCGCATGATGTAGATATCGTCATCCTTCTCGCCGAGCGTCAAGATAACGTTGGCATGATTGAAACCGAAGTCTTGGCCAATGGCAACATCGTGATAATCCTTCATGTCTTGGGAAATCTCGCTGACCTCCCAGTTGTGAAGAATCAGACCGCCAATTTCGCCCCACTCGCCGAGGCCGTATATGGTATAACCTTCCGGGTCTACGATCTTTCGGCGCTCCATACGCGCCCGGTATGCGTCATCAATGAAGCGGTTATTCAGATAGGTGCTATGATGGCAAAGCACATTGTCATCGTGCATGTCAAAATAGACACGCTTTATCCAGTGGTTCTTATTGACCGGGTTGAAGGTCATGCGAATCTGGTAGAATTGTCCCGGCGGCAGCTCGCCGCGCAGACGGTCGTCGATGATTTCAACGTCCGCTTGTGTCAGCTCCGTGGCCTCTTCGCACCAAACGTCTGTCAGCTTGCCGCGCTGGAATGTGATGGATTTCAGCTTCTCACGCTGGCGCTCGTCGTTCATCCCTCGGAAGATGATCTGATTTCCATTGTGGCGGCAGGTCAGCTTCAGCGGCGACATTGTAATCGCCCAATACTGGTCGGCTTTATCGCCAAACATGCGATAAATCGCGCCCGTCAGCTCGGCAAAGGTGCTGTCGCGGTTGGTGATATCCGACTTGCGAATACACACCAGATTCCGCCCAGCGTCGCGCATCAGGCGGAGGATGTAGTTTTGCGCCGTGTCCACGCTCTTTCCTGAACCCGCCGAGCCTTTCATGATGATGTACCGCTTTCGGCTTTGGTCAACTTCGCGGAAGATGGGGTTCGCCTTAACCGTTATGTTCACAACGCATCAACGCTTTCAAATGCTTTCATCATCTTTGGAAACTGTAAAGCAATCCAGTCAACCATTTCTTCGTTCTTCGCCCATGCGCCGCCATAGTCAAGCGAGCTTGAGCAAAGGCCGCTTTCATTGAAAAAGGCGTGAACGATTTCATGCCGCAGGGTTGCTTTTTCGATCATTCTGCAATATTCAGGCGTTTCATCCGCATATCCCGGATATGTCTGTATATTGCACATGACGATTTCCTTGGTCACGTTGTCACAATAACCGTCCGCCATGTTTTTCTTGAAATACGGCTTTTCGTCATAATCGAAAAACTCAATACTATATGGCGTTCCCAGAACGTCAACCGTCATTTTCTTCTCCATAATCCACCTTGATATTCAGATTCATGTCCACATCCGCGTCCACTTTGTCGGTATAAATGCCGTATGCCTTGCCCAGCAGCTCCGCCGCCTTGTTGCTGTCCTGCAATCTGGCAGGGATTTCGACAATTTGCGGCGTTTCCTTCTTCACCGTTTGCTTGCGCATCTTGCCTTCACCGTCCGGCACATAGGAGGATGTTTCCTCCGTGCAGGTGACGACGACATGCTCTGCCTTTTCCCGGCGCATGACCGCCGTTAAATACTTCATAACCTCATCTTGGTCGGCGATGAGCGCCGCTTCCTTTTCGGCCATCCGTTTGTCGATGTATTCGCGCAAGTAAGGTTTGGATAGGTTTTCAGTTGCAATTTGCTTTGCGGTTTTCTTTGAATATCCGGCTCGGATTGCAGCTTGAGCGCCGTTCATGTCAATCAGATATTCGTCGCAGAATCTTTTTTGCTTGTCGGTCATCTTCACCACAATCCTCGCCTCCTTTCATGTCAAAAACCGTTCAAGTGGTGCTTTTTTGAACTCATTTTTGAATGTTTCCTTGATTTTCTTCATGTCGCCCTTGTAAAAGACAAGCACGTTTTGATGAACCTTCGTCACCTTCCGGCTTGCGGAAAACGCGCCCCCGGCTCGCATCGGTGCCGTTGAATACTGGTTGAGCAGGATGGATTCGTTATACAGATACAAGCCGTTTTTGATGAAAAGCCGCTTTGTCAGGCCGAGAAAATCCCGATATGCGCCCTTGCTGTCCCGGATATCCCCGACGACAAACACCGCAAAGCGGTTATCCTTGAGCTTCCGGCAGCTTTTCCCGATGATATCGCTGTACGCCATGCAGAAATCCGCATAAGACATATTGGAGAGGTCGAGCGGATGGTCGCTGTATTTCTCCAAATTGTGATAAGGAGGACATGAAAAGACCAGATCGGCGCTGCCGTCTGGTATATAGTCATTCATATTTCTGCTATCATCGCAATGCCACGCCGGACATACGCCCAGCGCGTCCGCATTCATCTGGTTTGCGTCCACCTGTCGCTGTGATAGGTCTATCCCGATATAGTGCCGCCCCAGCAGCTCGGCCACAACGCCGCGCACAGAGCCGCCCGCGAACGGGTCAAAGATCAAGCCGCCCTCGTTGCTGTACCAGTTATAGACGATTTCGCAAAGCACCGGGTCAAATATTGACGTTCCCGTGAGGTTCATGCCTCTCTTTTGCGCCAGTTCTTTGATACCGCCACGCAAAAGGTGGTCATCCCGGCCAACGTCGCTATGCAGCCCGATGTCCTTCCATTCCTTTTTCCGTTTCTGCCAGTACCCTTGACGCGTATCAAATACAGATACAGGTGGGGCAGAGGTAAAGCTCCTGCAATTTACCCATGATGCACCGCCTTTCGGTTCCACGCAAAAAGCCCGGCAGGAAATGGTGCTTCCCGTCGGGCTTATCGCTTTGTTCTCTTTGTTCGCTTCGCGCATTATAATATTATCACACGACACATAGGAACTTCAAGGAACTTTTAGGAACAAATAGGAACTATCGAAAATTTTTTTTGCAATTTTCCCGCTTTTCGGCTTCCTCAAGCCGTTTCTGTGCCTTCAGCACCTTGTCGAACTCTTGCAAGGCTTGTCCGTGCATCTTCGTCGCCCAGCGGTATGTGCAGCCCATATCCTGCGCAATGGATTCAAAACTCATATAGCGGATATAGCGCATGTGCAGGATTTTGTAATAATCCGTCCGCGTAATCTGCGAGAGCATGGAAGATGCCGCTTGTTTGAGCGCCACAAACTCATCAATTTTTCGGCTGGCCGGAATAGACAAACTGCACCAGGTCGTCCAGCAACCTGCCCGTGCCAAACATGGAACCGGACAGTCCCTCATTGGAAATCATCGAGGCCTCATCCACTATATATAAAGTGTGAGTTGTCAAATTATCGT
>ENA-OORT01000196-OORT01000196.1-human-gut-metagenome-genome-assembly--contig:-NODE-196-length-8381-cov-1.606294_pt1 | contig 8381 bp, 10 predicted proteins | sample MGYA00241174_ERZ501206 | MGnify/ENA primary metagenome ERZ501206 (study PRJEB25962, sample SAMEA2042498) | human gut metagenome | biome: human gut; feature: human-associated habitat; material: faeces... | reverse complement strand
CTTCGGGCAAAGGGCCACGGAACGTTTTTTAGAAGTATGGGGGCTGTTCTTGGGTACAAGCCCCCGAAAGGATCGTTGATTGAGAAGCGCAATAAGAAAAATTATAAATTCTCGAAAACCGATGAATTGAAAATAATCGGATGGATCAACGAGAATTTGATGGTAAATTGGGTAGAATCCGCCGGAGATCTCGATAGCTTGGAAACCAGCCTAATCGTCAAATATCTACCATTGCTTAATCTTTCGAAAAATCCAGCTGCGCTTCAAATTTTGTCGTATTTGCGAAAAGAATGTGTCGAAATCGCGAATAGAAATTAGGAATTGGAGGTATAATTTAATTGCATTGGGAAATATCCCGATGCTTCGGGTTTATTCGTATCTTTGTTTCTATGGACAACGGGGAGATCATCATTTACCGGACGGCCGACGGCGAGACCCGTCTGGAAGTCCGCATGGAGAGCGACAGCGTATGGCTGACGCAGGCGCAGATGGCGGAGTTGTTTCAGACGACCCCGCAGAATATTACAATGCACACGAACCACGTATTTCGAGAGGGCGAATTGGAAAAGGAGGCAACTTGTAAGAGATCCTTACAAGTTCGCCAAGAGGGTACGCGCACGATTCGCCGTATACAGAATATCTACAACCTTGACGTGATTATCTCTGTCGGCTACCGTGTCAAGTCGCCGCGCGGGACGCAGTTTCGCCTCTGGGCGAACAAGGTGCTGAAAGAGTACCTTATAAAGGGTTATGCCGTCAATAATCAAGCGAAAGCCGAGCAGTTGGAGGAGCTGAAAAAGACCGTCCGCCTGCTCTCCCATGTCTTGGCTGCGAAGGAGGTTACGAAATCCGAGGCGGTCGGGCTGCTGCGCGTGATTACGGACTACACCTACGGCCTCGATACGCTCGACCGCTACGATTATCAGCAGTTGGAGGTATCGGCCACTACGTCTGAGGAGCCGTTCCGCGCGACCTATGAGAATGCGATGGCGGCGTTGCAGGTGTTGCGCGACAAGTTCGGCGGCAGCGCCCTGCTCGCCCGCGAGAAGGACGAGTCGTTCAAGAGCACGATGGGCGCGATTTACCAGACCTTCGGCGGCCGCGACCTCTACCCGAGCGTCGAGGAGAAAGCGGCCAACCTGCTCTACCTGACGGTCAAGAACCACTCGTTCAGCGACGGCAACAAACGCATCGCGGCGTTCCTGTTCCTCTGGTTCTTGGAGAACAACCGCATCCTCTACCGTCCCGACGGCTCGCGTCTCTTGGATAACAACACGTTGGTGGCCCTGACGCTGATGATCGCAGAGAGCCGCACCGAGGAGAAGGACGTGATGACGAAGGTGGTGGTGAATCTGATCAATAAGAATAATTAGAAGGATTTTGTATCTTTACATAAAATTATTGCATAATGGCAACCATGAACACGGCCGATATCGGCTTTGAGAGGGAAATATGGAAGGCCGCGGACAAGATGCGCGGCAATATCGACGCATCGGAGTACAAGTCCGTTGTGTTGGGGCTTATTTTCCTGAAATATATTTCCGATAAGTTCGAAACGAAATACCGGCAGCTTGTCGCCGAGGGCGAAGGATTCGAGGAGGACAAGGACGAATATACGGCCGAAAATATCTTCTATGTCCCGACCGAAGCCCGCTGGGAGCGGATTGCGGCCGAGGCGCACACGCCCGAAATAGGCCCGGTGATAGACAATGCGATGCGGGCGATCGAGAAGGAGAATAAGCGATTGAAAGATATTCTCCCGAAGAATTTCGCTCGTCCCGAACTCGACAAGCGCCGGTTGGGCGATGTGGTTGATCTGTTCACGAATATCCGGATGCACGAACATGGCGACTCGAAAGATATTCTGGGACGCGCCTATGAGTATTGTCTTTCGAAATTTGCCGAGGCGGAAGGGAAACTCGCCGGCGAATTCTATACGCCCGCCTGTATTGTCAAAACGCTCCTTATGCTTCTACCATAAAAGTCTTAATAAATCGAGCGAGCGTATTTCTATCCACTTTACAAATTTTAGCGATTTTGCGTTGTGAAACTTCAGCTTTCAATAGTTCTTGTATGAGAATCCTCTTATCGTGGAGTTTGTACTTCTCTGGAGCACTTTTTTCCCTTTAGGACGTCCTAATATTACCCCTTCTATTTTCTTTCGTGCTAAGGCTTCTTTTGTTCGTTGGCTAATAAGGTTACGTTCAATCTCTGCTGACAGTCCAAAAGCAAAAGCCAACACTTTACTTTGAATGTCCTCTCCTAACTTATAGTTGTCTTTGATAGTCCAAACCCTACATTCCTTGCTCATGCAAATATTCAGAATTTCCATTATCATAAAGAGATTACGACCCAATCTGGACAATTCAGCGCAGATAATCAAATCATCTTTCTGTACCTTATTGAGCAATTTTCCGAGTTCACGTTTGTTATAGGCTTTTGTTCCACTAATGGTTTCCTCTATCCAACCATCAATTTTTATGTTTTGATTGTCGCAGAAATTCTTGATTTCAAAACGTTGGTTTTCTACTGTCTGCTTATCACTGCTTACTCTAATGTATCCGTATATCATATGTCTAATTATAAATGTTTATAGATATATAATATGGATAGTTTTTCTATAGAAACCTAAGAGAGCGTTGATTTTACATTTAATTCTTTGCCATTTCGTTTTTAATGAACTTTCAATTTCCATTAGTCGTAAAGACCGTGAAAAATGTTTAGCCCCCACACTCTTACATCAGAAACCGGATAGTTCAATGGGCTTTTGAGCCCCCGCATTCGTAATGATGGCTCACGATGTAGTGATGTTGTTTAATTAAAGTTTCAGACTATGACCTACGTTGGAATCGATGTCAGCAAGGCGACCTTTGTTGTCGCTTATTCGTCCGCCAAGACCGGCAGGACAAAAACATTCAAGAACCACGGTTAAGGGTGTCCATGAGTTCATCCAAACCATTTCAGTAGCAGAGCACCATTGAGTATTAGAAGCCACAGGCAATTACAGTGCGTTGCTCGTCTATCTGCTTTCCGAAGCAGGGATAACCGTCAGCCTTGAGAATCCGCTGAAGATAAAGAACTTCGCCCGTGCCATGCTCTCCGTCACCAAGACGGACGAGATAGATGCCCGTCTGATAGCCCTGTACGGGGAGAGGATGCAGCCGGATCCTTATAAGCTCCGCAGTGACTCAATCCTCGTACTGAAGCAGAAACGAACGGTACTACGCCAGCTAAAGAAGCAACTTGTGGCAACACGCAACCTTAAAGGCTCGATGGAGTTCTTTCTTCTTTTGACCCTGAATGCAAGAAAACCATCGAAAAGACGATTGCTTTCCTCGAGAAGCAAATCAAGGCAATGGAAGAGAATATCACTTCCTTGGCGTAAGGCGAGTACAGGAAACAGATGGACTTGCTCACCTCCATCAAAGGCATCGGTGTTACACTGGCAGCCGCGCTTATCGTGGCCACAGGCGGGTTCACCTATTTTGATAATGCCAAGCAACTGACCCGTTATCTGGGCCTGTCACCTATTTACCAACAGTTCGGTACGTCAGTCAATGTCAAAGGTCACATCAACCAGAACGGGGATTCAAACCTCAGAAGCCAGCTCTATGTGGCGGCTTTCTCGTCACTCAGGTGTAATGCCGAGTGCAAGGCTTGTTTCGACCGTTTGCGGTCTAACGGCAAGCCAGGCAAGGTGGCGGTCGTTGCTGTCGCCAACAAACTTATAAGGCAAGCCTTCGCTGTGGTCACGCAAGGAAAACCGTATGTCGATGGGTTCAAGTCCGAGAAACCGTAAATACTCATCTGCGGAGGGAACGCCATGCGGCAACCTTAGATTTGCAGCATCAAAATATTTATCTTTGAATTGATATTGAAAGGAAAGCAAAAGGAAAACCATCAGCGGCAATAGAAGTCAAGTCTAAGTCCCTATTCGGTCCTTTTGCTCCTTCCTTGAACTCAAACCCATATAAGAATTTCAGTAAACCTGTTTAAGATTATTAGGTCAAGTTCAGGTCCTTTCTTTTTTGTTTAATGTTCAAAAACAAAAGTATGAAAGTTTTTTATTTAGGAGTTGATGTGAGTAAGAAAAAATTGGATTTATGTTTAAGGAGTAACGGTAAGGACATCCTTTATGATGTTATTCCTAATGATCTATCCTCTATTAAATCTTGGTTAACAAGAACGTTTGAGAAATTTTTCCTCTCTGAGGACAGTTTGGTTGTCTGTGCGGAACATACAGGGCAATATACCTATCCTTTGGTCTGTGCAACAAAAAGTATAGGAGTCTACTTATGTTTGGAAGATGCAGCTAAAATAAAATATTGTCATGGAATACCTCGTGGCAAAAATGATAAAATAGATGCCTGCCGAATAGCAATGTATGCAGAAAGATATAATGATTGCCTACAACCGTATACCGCATCAGAGCTTATAATACAAAAACTCAAAAACTTATCAACAGAACGCAGTATGCTTGTTGCAGATAGGGCTAAATATCAATCCCAGCTAAAAGATCAGGTAGACTATATGGAACACTCAATATATATTGCTAAATGCAATAGAGTTGAAGGGATTATCAATACATTTACGGATTACATAGCACAAATAGACCTTGAAATAAAAGAACTTATAAATCAAGCACCTGTCATTGCTCATCAAATGGATTTACTCATGTCTGTGGATGGAGTTGGGGAACGTGTTGCACTGAAGATGATCATGGAAACAGATGCTTTCACTTCTTTTACTGATCCCAGGAAGTTTTGCTGTCATGCAGGAGTTGTTCCGTTCGTCTATGTGTCAGGAAGTAGCCAACGTTCTAAAAATAGAGTATCTAATAGGGCTGACAAAAGCATCAAGCATTTGCTACATATGGCGGCACTATCTGTTTCACAAGTGAAAAATAGTCCATTGAAGAAATATTATGACAGAAAGGTCGAAGAGGGAAAAAATAAGATGTCGGTTCTGAATGCAGTTAGAGCGAAATTAGTTACGATTATGTTCGCTGTAATTAGGGCGGATGCTTTTTTTTCGAGAAATTATCAAAATTCGCTTGCGTAATCCATAAGAATAGGGGCTGAGCAGTCAGCCCCGACGAGCTTTCCATGCACGACAACTGCATAAATATACTAATTATCGTTAACCATATTCAGTTTTCTTATTATAGTCCATTTTTCTTTCCATTTTAAATAGCTTCCTGTCAGAAACTCAAATTATTGAAATACAGTTCAAAATACTTTCCAAAGGCACTTCCGGCTGGGTGTCGTGGTTTCCGACTCCCCCTCCGGAGCTGTTTGAAGAAGGAGTTCAATATATTTTTTACCGTTTCTCCGTTATCGCCTTTTTACTTTCCGACCGGTGATGAAAAGTCCTTGTGGGCGCCACCTCTTTCCGGTCCCCGGAAATGCGGTTCAAATATGAACCTTTAGCAGCAACGTATATCCGGCATCTTCTTCCCGTCGATATGATACGGATTTGGGGGTTCCTTTCAATGCTGTCCATAACCATAACTTCTGATTTATACATTAATTCCATGTGATAACCGGGTGTTTGGTCAGGCGGACGTTCCCGGTGGCGGATTGTCGTCCTACGCCGCAAAGAAAAAAAGAGTAAATGTATGAGGGAATACCTTGTCAGTTATAGTCATATATAGACATAAATAGTCAATGCCGGCAAAAGATATGACAAATGGCAGTCCGGCGAGAGCCCGGGATTCTTCCCGATATTGCCGGGATTGTGTGTAAAAGTACGACAATCCGTTGATAGCAGTATGAAAAGAGAAAAAAATGATTGAGGAAGGAGGTCGTGAAACCAGCCTCCGGAAAACAGGATACGGCGGAGATCAGATACCGTGAAAAAAGAAAAAAATCCCCACCGGAGATGAATGAACCGGCAGGGAACGTAACAATAAAGGAACGGGCCTCTCAACCCTTGATGTAACCGTACTTTTTCAGGTCGTCCATGAAATGCTCCGGCGTGTCGGTCCTCACCGTCACCCCGTGCAGTTCCCTGTACCGCCCGGAGAAATTCATCATGTACTCCTTATCGGTGCACCCGCTGTCAAACCAGCTGCCCTCACGCAGGAGGCGCACAAACTCGGAAGGGTGGGAGGCGGCAATCCTGCCGCCATCCGCCAAAATATACATATGCCTGTTCATGCCGATAATTTTTTAGTTCTCAGTTTATAATATAGTTTCTGTTCACCATCCAGGAAGGGGATGTCCTGGAGCGCGGTGCCCGCAGGCACCTGTCCCCTTGTGGCAAAGGTAACCAATTTGTGGAGAAACAGCACCCAGTTACGCATTTTTGTGAAGTTGGTCGTTCCCGAATGCTGGCGGAACTCGACCGTCTTGTGCCGTGAGTAGGCCTCAAGGTTCACCTTGTGGTAACGGTTGCCGATCCTGCTTTTCAGATCGTCCACCGTCCGGGCGGAACGTATCATCCCGTCAGAGACATGGCCCAGCCCACGGCAATAGTAGTTGTCCCTGCGGGATGCAGGCATGAACCTGTCGATGACCGGTTCCAGGTGTTTGTAGCTCAGGGCCAGGTTGCGCCAGGTCTCCATGCTGAAACCGGCGGCATCGATATGCACGTGAAGCCCGCAGCTCCCGTTCACCTTCACATCACACAGCTCAAGCACCCAGCAGACCTTCTCCAGTTCACGTAACCCGGCTTCGCCGACAAGGATCGGACTGACCAGCTCGAAGGTGTCATTCCCGTTCAGACTACTGTCTGTCACGAGTTTCCAATGCGGACGGGTGGTATGGTTGTAACCTTCCACCACAACCTCGATACCGGACTCCCCGAGCTCGCGTGCGAGCAAGCCGTTCGCGGGAACAGTTGTAAGCCTCGATCTCGATACCGAACTTGCGGTTGAAAGTGTAATCCGGTGCGGCTGCCAACGGTTGGATGTTCGGACCGCACTCACATTCACTCATACGGCGCAGGGCGTTCACTACAAAGCCGTAGTTTCCGTTGGTCACCATTCTCGCGATTTCCGCACGGGGAACACCCAGAAGATCCAGTTGCCGGATCTTGCTCGTCTTTGTCGTTTCTTGTGCTAAAATGCTTCTGATTTGCTCGTTCATAATTTATTACCTCCTTTATTATTACACTACTAAGGTAATGCTTTTACAGGAGATATCGTAATTATAAGATCCTTATTATCACGCCATTAGCTTACTTTATCTTAGGCTAAAAGTCCTTATTTAAGGTGTCTATACCCTGACATCCGCTACCGGTCGGTATCGGGTTCCTCCAGGCCGATGGTACGGCATATCTCCTCCACCAGTTCAGGAAGGCCGGAGCCTTTCTCCTGATGGGGATCGGGTGGAAACAGCGTGGAACGGAAGACACCCTTGCAGACAGGGTCCGCCTCCCTGTTGTAGCGGAGGGTGTTCGGAATGTGTGAGGACAGCAGCCGCAGCCCCATCTTGTCGATGACCCGGTTCCAGGCGTCATACAGGTCCTTCCGCCCCCTCCTGTCCACCATGTTCCAGAACAGCCAGGTCCCTTTCAGGTTGCAGTTCTTCCTGGCGACCAGCTCCTCTTCCAGAGCCTTGGTAAACTGCAGGGAACTCTGCATGACGATGTTGTCCACCTTGAGCGGGACGAAAATGTAGTCCATCGCGGCAACAGTATAGACCACCCCCTCGCTGCGGAGCGTTCCGGGAAGGTCGAAAAGCACGATATCGAAAGTTTCCCCCTTTTCGTCCATATAACGATGCAGGTCCTCCACCGCCTTTTCCGGATCGCTTTTGATGACCGGATAGGCAGGCTTCCGGATTCTCTCGTGCTGCCGGTAAAGGCTCACCTTCAGGTCGTCATTTTTCATGACACTCTCCATGTCCCTCTCACGCATCAGGGCGATGCTGTGCTGCGGGTAGTCACAGTCCACAACCGCCACACGCAGGCCTTTGCGGTAATGCAGCACACTGGCCAGCAGTACCGTAAAGACGGATTTTCCCACGCCACCCTTCTGGCTGGCGACAGCAACCAACAACTCTTTTTCTTTTTTCATCATACTTCTTGCATTAAATGTTAAACACTATTATGACCGGTCGGGCAGGGACTCTTCCAGAATCATCTCCACCGTTTCCCTGTATTCTTCCAGATGCCGCGATACAAGGTGGTTGATGAACCCCTCCAGCGTGACCGTTCCATTTCTCGAGGCTCCCGCCAGGATGGACAGTTTCCGGTGCAGGGCGGCAGGAATATGCAGTGACCGGCGCTGCACGCCCGCAATGCCATGCAGGTATTCCTCCCCATAGACGGACGGCTGCATGGGGCCGCTTTTCCTTGCGGGACGCATTATGTCGTTACCGGACGTTCCACGTCCCTTCCGGGGACAGGCAGGTGCTTCCCCCATGATCTCACGGATG
>ENA-OORT01000194-OORT01000194.1-human-gut-metagenome-genome-assembly--contig:-NODE-194-length-8393-cov-1.588510_pt1 | contig 8393 bp, 4 predicted proteins | sample MGYA00241174_ERZ501206 | MGnify/ENA primary metagenome ERZ501206 (study PRJEB25962, sample SAMEA2042498) | human gut metagenome | biome: human gut; feature: human-associated habitat; material: faeces... | reverse complement strand
TTCCCCTGAATGTAGGTGATGCCGGCCTTAAGCTCTTCCGGCAATTCTTCACACAATACTGCAACAGCCCCTTTATCGATGGCAGCCGGAATATAGGCATGCCCGTCGGTCTGCGTACCACGCATGGCCATGAACAGATGTCCGGTTCCTATCAGGCGGGAATCTATATTCACCCCCGTTATCTCCATGCTTGTACTTCCGGTAATCTGGACCGGCTGGGTTGTTTGCAACAAATCACTTAATCTCATACCTTATTATATATAGTGTATATCCAAATCTTGTTTATTCTCATGTTAACGTAGTGTCAGGGCTATGGTTTGTCCTTTCACTATCCGGCTACCGCTTGCTATGGACTGGTTCCTCACCCGTCCTACGCCGTTTAGCCTTACTTTCAGTCCTTTACTCTCTAAAAGGTAGACAGCATCTTTCGCTCCCATACCTACCACGCTGGGCACGGTGCCCGAGGCCGGTTCCTGGTCTTGCAGGATGACTGCCGACGGAGCTGCTTGTGTATGCCCCCACTGTTCCTTTTTCTTTTGTCCGGCGAACTGTTTCTGAACGGGCACTTTCAAATCATTCAGTACAAGGAGTGCTTCGTTCATCTCTCCGGCTTTCACGGGAGGAATCACATTGGTGGTACTGTCTATGGCACTGCGTATGTCAAAACGCAGGTCTTTGGCATAAACTCTTTCTGCTATTTTCCCGAAGACACTACCTGCCATCAGACCGCCTGAAGCTGGTAACCCAGGCTTCTGGATGGAAACGATGCAACTGTATTTGGGTGCTTCCGAGGGGAAATATCCGCAGAAACTTACAAGGTAGTTCACCCGTCCCGACTTATATCCGGCGGCTCCTTGTGAAATCTGTGCCGTACCCGTCTTGCCCGATACGGAGAATTGCTTGCTGCCGGCAGGTTTTGCCAATCCTTGCGATACCACTTTCCGAAGGATTTCGCGGATCTGTGTCAGGGTATGGTCGGAACATATCTTGGGATTGATTACTTCCGTAGGATATTCTTTCACTACCTCACCGTCCTTTACCGCTGCTTTCACAAATTTGGGGCGTACCATGACCCCGTTGTTGGCTATGGCATTGTAGAAGGTCAGTATGTTTATGGGAGGTACCTGGGTTTCGTAACCGATACTCATCCACGGCAAAGTCGTTTTGGCAAAATAACGCTCTTTAGGCCCTTTGATGTTGGGTTTCCCTTCACCGGGTATTTGCAGATGAAGCGGCTGGTCGATGCTCATGCGCTTCAAACCGTCCACGAACTTCTGCGGATTATCCTTGTAGTGCTTGTCGATGAGGTAGGAGACACCCACATTGGAAGAAACTTCCAGAATACGTGTCACATCTATCTTTCCGTAACCTCCCCGGTGCCAGTTGTGGTCTCTCATCTTGCTGCCGTACATATTCATAATACCGTTGCCCGTGTCTACCTCGGTATCCGGGGTTATCTTGCCATCTTCCAGTGCCACCATAATGGAGGCTGTCTTGAAGGTGGAGCCCGGTTCCAACATATCGCTGATGGCATTACTGTTCATTTCGTAGTAATTGCCGTCTCCGGCTTTCATCATGTTGACAATGGCTTTTACTTCTCCGGTCTGCACTTCCATCAATACGGCAACGCCCACACTGGCGTTTATCTCTTTCAGCTTGTCTATCAGTGCTTTTTCGCAAATATCCTGCATACCCACGTCGATGGTGGAAATGATGTCGCAACCGTCTACGGGAGCAATGTCCACTATGTTCAGGTATTTGTTCATCACCTTCTGGCGATGGGTGATACCGTCGCGTCCTTTCAGCAGCGTATCAAAGGCAAGTTCAATACCGTTTTTGGCTCCTTGCGCTGTATCGGCATAGAGGTCGCCGAGTGTACGTGCCGCCAGAGAACCGAAAGGTTTCTTACGCTGGTTGAAAGGCTGTTCATGGAAGCCTCCTTTGTATTTGTTTAGTTTGAATACCGGCAGCCTTTTAACTTCTTTGTATTGGATATAGGAGATACGTTTCGGGTAAATCAGGTAATTGCGGCTACCCTTTTTACGTCCTCTTAACAGATGTCTTTTAAATTCGGCGGCACTTTTATCGGGGAATATCTGGTGCAATCCTTCGCAGATTTCTCCCAGATGATTCATAAGCATGGTGTCTTTCTTCTCTCCACCCGCTTTGAAGTCCATGTAAATACGGTACTCCGGTAGGGAGCTCGCCATTAATTTACCGTCCGATGAAAGGATATTGCCGCGGTTGGGCTTCACCCTAACATTCTCCTTTACAAAGCGGTCGGCAACATCTTGCCAGTACTGACGTTCGGCAAACATGATGACAGTACCTTTTACGATAATAGCTACTCCTATCAGTCCCATGACGAGGACTACGAAGAAGTAGCGGGTCATTATATTTTTCTTGTTTACTGCCAAGGTTGTTTCGATTTACTATTATACTATATTACAGTTTACTTGTTTATCGGTTTGCTTACCATTATCCGTACTTATTTGATTAAGTAGGGCGGATTGGTCGAAGTCTGCAAATCGCTCTCTTTCGTTGCGATGTATTCCTCGATACGCGATTGACGGCTCCGTTCCATCAGTTCGGAACTGCGTGTCAGGGCATCGTATTTTATATCTATCAGTTCTTTCTTGAGCTTGTCTATCTCTATCATCTGCTGCTGGCAGGCGTAACGGTTATGGATATAGAACAGAATAAGAACCATGATGAGGACAAGCAGCTTCGTCTGACGGCGGAAAAAGTCCGTAGCCAGAATATCACCGCCTATAATGTTCTTTAGCGAAGTCCGTCTTTTCACCTTTTCGCCTTTTTGCTCCTCTTGTTTATTATTTGTTTCATTCATCGTTCTATCTCTTTACAGCCTTATCGCTTCCCTCATTCTTACAGTTTTTCCGCAATCCTCAGCTTGGCGCTTCGCGAGCGCGGGTTGCGTTCTATTTCATCGTTATCAGGAACAATCACTTTATTGTTTACCAGACGGAAAGGCGTCTGTACGTTTCCGAAGAAGTCTTTTTCCGCCTTGCCCTCTATGTTGCCGGTCTTCATGATGTTTTTCACCATGCGGTCTTCCAGCGAATGATAGGTGATTACCACCAGCCGTCCACCCGGCTTTAATGCTTCCGTGGCTGCATATAACATCTCTTTCAACGCTTCCATTTCCCGGTTGACTTCGATGCGCAACGCCTGAAACACTTTGGCAAGCTCTTTCTTTTCTCTTTCACGTCCGAAGAGGGGCTTGATAATTTCCAGAAATTCCCCGATGGTACCAATCTTTTGAGCGGCACGTGCCTTGACGATAACGGATGCCAGCTTGCGACTGTTCTTCAATTCTCCATACAAATAGAAAATGTCGGCAAGGCGTTCTTCATCGTATGTATTTACGATGTCGGCGGCTGTGAGTCCGGCACGCTTGTTCATCCGCATATCGAGAGCACCGTCAAAACGGAACGAGAACCCCCGTTCGCTATCGTCGAAATGATGTGACGATACACCGAGGTCGGCGAGTACGGCATCTACCTGCTCGATGCCATGATAACGCAGGAAGTTATGCAGATACCGGAAGTTGCTGCGTACAAAAGTGAAGTGCGGATCGTTTACGATGTTCCGTTCGGCATCTTCATCCTGGTCGAAACCAAGCAGTCTTCCACCGTCTCCCAGGCGGGAGAGTATCTCGCGGGAATGGCCGCCGCCTCCGAATGTCACGTCTACATACGTTCCGTCCGGACGGATATTCATTCCGTCAACGCTTGGCATCAACAGTACCGGAATATGATATGTTGTTTCTTCTTTCATTTTTCTTTCATTACAATCGTTCTATTACTCTACGCTCTTATCGCTTGTCTCTGCTTCTTCCTCTCCCAGGTTTTCCTCTCCTAAAATATCTTGCAGCGCTTCGCTGAATTCTTCCGGGTTCATGAAAGGCTGTTCAGCCTTTTCTTTCGCCCATATTTCGATGGTGTTGTCCACGCCGATAAAGCGTACCTCACTTTGTATGCCTGCCATTTGCAAGTAGCGTTTAGGCAGCAGGATACGTCCGTTCCCGTCGGGAATCATGATTTCCGCATCGCTTACAAACTGTCGGAAAATTTGTTGGTGTTTCGCATTCCATTTGTTCAGCCGCTGCCGGAGTTGGTTTTGCGTTTTGAACCAGACGCTTTCGGGGTAAAGTATCAGGCAGTCCTGAAATACATCTTTACGCAATACGAGTCTCTCTTCGGAAGCAGCCTGCAACTGTTTCCGAAAGCCGGCAGGGATAAATACACGTCCCTTTGTATCCGTCTTTGCTTCAATATTGCCTAAAAAGCGTATCATTTTTCACCTTATTATAATAAGCGACGGTAAAAGTACACATTTCCCCACAATTCCCCACAATGTTTTAACTAAAATCTTATTTAGAAGTTTTCAACAGCTTGTTGATTACTTATTCTATTGAAAATGAACAATGTGTTATGTTGTTTGTTTGGTGGGGAACTGGCGCAGTTATCTGCTGTAATTGCATTCTATAACTGCCGTTCCAACGGAGAAAAATAGGGTATTTATGAGTGCTTTTCTTTGTATTGTGTGGGTGAATATCCTGTATATTGTTTGAATACCGTACTGAAATATCTTGATGTGGAGAATCCTGTCTGTTCGGAGATTTCATTAATGCTAAGTTTGCTGTTGGTGAGCAGAAAAATAGCCCGCTCGATGCGTAGTTTAGTGATATAATCATTGGCTCCCATGCCTGTAAGGGCTTTCAACTTGTTATAGAGTGAAGCGCGGCTGACTCCCAGTTCCTGGTAGAGGAACGGTATTCCCATTTGAGCATTGTCCAGGTTGTTTGATATTAACTTATTTAGCTTGTGTAAGAAATCTTCATCCGCAGAGCTGAAAGTGCTTTCTTTCGGCTCAGGCAATGAGCCTGTTTCGGTGTAACGCGCGCGTATCCGTTCACGGTTCTTTAATTGGCTGCGTATCACGCCGTGAAGCATATTCACTTCAAAAGGCTTGGTGAGGTAGGCATCCGCCCCGTTCTTGTATCCGAAGAGTTGGCTCTCATCATCGTTGCGTGCTGTAAGTAATATGACGGGGATATGACTGATTTCAAGTTCTTCTTTGATATGTTTACACAGTTCATACCCATTCATTCGCGGCATCTGAATGTCGCTCACCACAATGTCGGGCTGGTATTTCCGGCAGGTGTGCAAGGCTTCTTCACCATTGAAAGCCAGCCATATCTTCTTGAATTTGTTTTTTAGAGTGTTGTGCAAATAGTCGGTCAAATCGACATTGTCATCTACAATGAGTAGTGTATGTTCTTTGGTGTTTTCCTGATTGTCATCGGCATCAGGAATACTTTCCACTTCTTGGGTGGGAGCCAATAACTCGTTGAGGTAAGGGTGAGGTTGCAGCGTGATTTCTCCGGACTGGATATTACGGGGTATTTCAAACCAGAACGTGGCTCCTGGAAATTCTTGGTGGTCATAAGCTCCTATGCTTCCACCGTGCTGCTCGGCAAGAATTTTGGAATAGGACAACCCGATACCGGTTCCGGGACGACTGTTGTTACCTTGATAAAAACGGGTAAACAAGCTGTTTATGTCTACTTCCTTTAAACCGATTCCTTGATCGGAAACAGAGATTCGTACGCACTTCTTATCGTCCGATAAGTCGGCAGAAACCATAATCCGGCTATTGTCGGGACTGTATTTAAGAGAATTGATTAAAAGATTGGTTAGTATGGTTGTACATTTTTCTTTGTCAAAACACAAACTGTCAATCGCCGTGTCGGTCCGGTACCGGATGTCGATGTTTCTGTTCCTTGCTTCCGGTTTGAAATCTGCAATAAGTTGTTCTATCCAGTCGTTCAACGCTACTTTTTCAATATTTAGTGTACTTTGTTTTACTTCCATTTTACGTACGTCCAAGACCATGTTTAATAACTTCTTCATACGGTCGGACTGTTTGCAAATGTTTTGTATGGTTTCATATTTACAATCGTCGGAAGTGAGCGATTCCAATAATTGCTTTAAGGGGGCGTGTATCAGGGTCAAAGGCGTGCGCAGTTCGTGATTGATATTTATAAGAAAGCGGACTTTTTCTTCATACACTTGTTGTTCATGCTCTTTCATTGCCCATTTCAGTTTGTTTGCATTGCGGCGCAACAACGAATAGATAATACCCGTTGCAAGAGAAAGAATCAATGCCAAGCAGCATGCCTTAAACCAGCCCGACTTGTACCAGGGCGGCGATACCGACAGTTCTAATATCTGATAATCGCCGGTCCAGCTTCCGCTTCGGGTGCTGCATGAGGCCGATATTCGATATGTTCCTATAGGTAAGTTGTTCAATGTCAGTTCCGGTTTGTAGGAATAAGATATTTGTCCGTCCGGTCCATGTACGGTAAAACGGAACATCGGCTTTCGAAAGATATCCTTGTTACCGGCTATGATTTTGATAGATATAGGCTTGTTTGACTCTATGACTTCCAGATGCCTGTGGGTGATATTGTTATTCATTCGTTCTCCGCCCACCCATACATCCGCCAAGTTTAAAACGGGATCACTGTTTTCCTCTTGGGGCAGTTGCCTGTTGATGTGAAGTAATCCGTTGATGCCGCCCATATAAATATCTCCTTGCGTGGATAGTAGTCGCGGCTTTTCCAAATATTCGTTAAGTACGATGCCGTCGGACTCTCCGTAAAGGATAAATTCTTTTTCTTCAATAAGATGAGCAAATAATTTGCCTTCGGTTCCAAGCCACACTTTTCCCCGCTTGTCACAAATCAATGCGCTGATTTCGTCGATTAATTCATTGGAGATACAGGTCCGCTTATTGCTTATGGTAGAGTAATAACTTAAACCGTGGTTGCTTCCTATCCAAAAGAGTCCGTTTTCATCGAGGGAAATAGAGTTGAACACAGTGTCTTCGTAGCAGGTGTGGATGGGTAGAAGCCGGTTAAGGCTGTCCAATCGGTATATATGTTTGAGATCGTGCAGGAAACTGCGGGTGCTGTCATTGCACACCGGCTGTATTACACCGTCTATAGCTGTTTTTCCAACGGAGACGATTGGAGTGAATTTCTTCTTTGTCAAATGATAGCTATATGGAGATTCGGAAAGCAATAATACGGTTTCCGGTGTATTTTGGAGTACATTGACATTTTTCCCCCGTTGGCATAGTAATGTGTTGATACTGTCATTGACTATAATCAGCGGTTGATATTCCTCTGTTTCCTTATCGAAAAAGAATATGCCTTTGCTGAATAATGAAATTAACAGTCGCCTTTTGTCTATGCCGGTTATTGAAGATACTTTATCGCCCCATGTCGGTAGTATATGATTGAATTTCCGGGTATCGGGATTAAACTTGTTGATGCCGCCTCCGTCCGTGCCTATCCATATTTTTTGTTCTTCGTCCTGATAGATGCTTAATACGACTTGACCGCTGAGACCATATTCTATTCCGGGTAAAGCCTCCGAATAGGTTGTCATACCCGTTTCCTTGATGTTTATCAATCCACCCCATACGCTGCCTGCCCATATGTTGTTATTGAAATCCTTGTATAGGCAGAGAATGGAGTTTGTCGGTAACGAGTTACGGTTTCCCGGCACATGTTCCAATGACACCATTTCTTCGTTTTCAGGATTTAATATGAAGATGCCGTAACCGTCGGTTCCTATCCAGATGTGTCCGTCGCATTCCGTAATGGATAGTACAACGTTGGTTTTCATGGACGAATTCATCGTGTGGTAAGCATGTAAAAGCTTTCCGTTGCGATCGTAGCATTTTACGCCTTGGTGGTATGGGGCAGTCCATACATTGCCTTTAGAGTCTATGAAGCAGTCCGTCAGGTCATCACTTTTGAAGGGAGCGGGTTGTGTCTTTCCTGTCCGTATGTCAATCAGTAATGCATTTTTCCAACGGTTTATGGCAAGCAGTGTGTGTTTGTCCCATTCTCGCAAGGTAGTGATATTATAGTGATTGTCGGGTTGCAGGGAGCAAAGCAGTTCCGTTTGCCGGTCAGCATAGTTGTATTTATAAATCTTTCCGTATCCGCCAAATAAAACTCCGTTTGTCCATGGACAGATAGAGGCGGCAGAAAGTGGATGCTGTTCTTTGTCTTTCGCTTGCAGGAAATTATCATCCGATTCATTGTAGTAATACAGGCCTTTGGCGGTAACAGCCCAGATTTTGTTTTCGTTATCTTCAAACAGATGGGTTATATTGTCGTGGAGGTATTTTTTCAGTTCGTATCCGTCAAAACGTCCTATGCCGGTGCGTGTACCTACCCACACATATCCTTTTTCATGGCTCACGGTCAGGCATCGTACGGAGGAAGATAAGCCGTTTTGGATATTGATGATTTGCTGGAAAGCATACTGCTTCATTTCTGTAGCCTTAAAAGG
>ENA-OORT01000193-OORT01000193.1-human-gut-metagenome-genome-assembly--contig:-NODE-193-length-8414-cov-1.566455_pt1 | contig 8414 bp, 10 predicted proteins | sample MGYA00241174_ERZ501206 | MGnify/ENA primary metagenome ERZ501206 (study PRJEB25962, sample SAMEA2042498) | human gut metagenome | biome: human gut; feature: human-associated habitat; material: faeces... | reverse complement strand
GTAAATTAAAGAGTGTTTCGACGGCAGTTAAGTTTAAGGTAAATATTTTAGATGTGACGTATTTTAATCGGCAGGAAGTGCATGACCGCCTTGTAAAAGATGGCCAGTACGGAATGCCGGTGCGCAGTGCCATTATGGCGACAAGCGGATACAGCCCAAGCGATATGGAGAACATGCAGTACCTGGAAAACACGGTATTGAACCTGGCGGACAATGAGGTGCCGCTGATAAGCTCCAACACGCAGAGCGCTACTGACAGTAATGCCGCGACAGATGAAGGCGGACGCCCCACCAATGCAAGTGAGGGTAAGGCGCTGACAGACGCAGGCGAGAACAGCAGCGAGGAAGACCTGGCGACAGGAGGCTGATTGAGCGATGAAGCGTGAAGTTAAAGTACGCGGCCGTGACGTGGTATTATATTTGCTGCGCCAGAAAAAGAAATTGGTGCGGGAAGAGCGTGACAGTGGCGGCCATACAGTATATATTTTTGAACTTGACGACGATGATTTGAAGGCTGTGCAGGAGTTTGCCGCACAGCAGAAAAAACGAAATTACTTTTGAGAGACCGCTATGCAAGCGGCCTTTTTTAGTTTACGGGGTGATTGGATATGAGTGAGCGGTTGAACCGCCTGCCAATTACCTTTGAAAAAACCGGAGAAGTGATGGGCAAAGATACGCGTTTTATTAACGTGACGATTGATGTGCTGCATATTGGCGGCAACCTGAACGGATCGCGGTTTGAAAAAGAGGTAGTTGACCGGGCAGCAAAGAGTATTGCGAATACCCCGATCCTTGGATATATTGAGCAGAATGACGATGATGAGCTTGATTTTAAGGGCCACGAACATGAGCTGATTGTGGACGAGGACGGGATTCGATATGTATATGCCGGCAGCGCTTACGGTGTGATACCGGAGAGCTGCAACCCGCGCTGGGTAAGCCGGGATGACGGCACAGGAAAAACACGGGAATATTTGCGCGTTGACGGGTTGCTGTGGACCAAGTTTGACGATTCCTGTGGGATTTTTGAGCGGGATGTGGTGAAAGGGCAGAGCATGGAGATCACCAACATGGAAGGCTATGTGGATAAAGACGGCTACTATGTTGTGCAGAATTTTGATTTTGATGGCTGCTGCGTGCTTTCCACCACTGACCCGCAAATTCGACCAGCAATGACGGGCAGCACAGTTACGGCGAATTTTACCGCCGCGACGATTGCGAGCCAGGTTAAGGATATGCTGGCGGAATACACAGCTTTACAGAGATCTGAATCCTCCAAGGAGGCTCAGATAGATAATTTTGCGAAAGGAGACGATTGCTTGAAAGAAAAAGAAGAAATTCTGGCTTCTTACGGCATTGACGCTTCTACGCTGGAGTTCTCTTTGGAGGAAATTACCATTGAGGAACTGAAAGCGAAGTGTGAAGAGATGGCTGCAGTAAAATCTGCCGAGCCGGAAGAGCCGCAGGGTGAACCGGAAAGTGAGCCGGCCGCAGAGCCTGCTGCTGAACCTGCAGAACCCGAACCCCCGGCAGAACCGGAAGGCGGCGAGCCTGCTGCAGATTACAGCCTGAACCTGTGCGACAAGCTGAACGAAGTAAACGAGGCCATTAGCGCTGAAACCATGATTGACCCGTGGGGCTATGAAGTGAGCCGCTATTGGCTGCAGGATGTGCAGGATGATCTTGCCGTTGTGATGGATTGCCAGGATTGGAAGATCTACAGCTTTACCTTTACCATGGATGGCGACAACGTGAAAGTTGATTTTGCCAGCAAGAAACGCATGAAGGTAAAGTACGAAGCCTGGGATGAAGGCAGTGCCGATATTGGCGTGCCCGCGCTATACAGCACCATGGGCGACAAGGCCAAAGAGCAGACCGAAAAACTGGAGGCTGCCAACAAGCAGTACAGCGAACTGAAAGCAGAGTATGACGAGATGAAGCCGAAATATGATGCTTACGTTGCGGCCGAGGCTGCTGCTGCCAAAGAAGAAGAGAGCGCTAAACGCGAACAGCTGTTTGCCGTTATGGATCAGAAGCTGGATGGCGATGCTGATTATGCCAAGCTGCGAGATAACAAGACGATGGAGTTTACCGTTTTGGAGGATGCTTGCTACAAGCTGTTGGGCAAAAAGGCCGCTGAGTTCAGTTATGTTCCGTCCAAAGAAAAGAAGGGCGAGGTAAACAAGGTACGGTTTGGCGTGAATGGCACACAGAAGACAGAGAAGCGCTACGGCGACCTGTTTGAACGCTACCTGCATACAAAAGAGTAAAAAAAAGGAGTTACATATTATGGCTAACATTAAACATGCTGTTGTTGGCACCGATATGCTGGTTGGTTCCAGCAACGCTGCCTACCTGAAGAGTGTTGTTTTTTACAAGGATGGCAGCCCTGCCGCCATTGATAATGGCAACATTGTTGTGATTGGTGATGCGATCGGCCCCGAAACCTACAAGGCTGAAGCACCTGCTGCTGATTCCAAGCGCCCTATGCTGGCCCTGGTTGCCGGCGTTGAGCTGTTTTATGATGAGACCCGCACCCATTACCTGACCGAGTGGGAGAACGAAGCTGGCAAGCCTGTTCGTGTTTACCTGCTGGTTGCCGGTGCTGATTCTTTCCGCGTTACTGCTGAAGCTTTTGACGGTACCCCCGAAAAGGGCAAGTTTGTTGCCTTTGCTGCAGGTTCTACCAAGCTGAAAATTGAGGCTGATGCTTCTGCTGACAATGTTTTTGGTGTGATCAAGCGCGACCCTGTGAAGGTTGGCTTTGGCGATGGCCAGTATACCTATTACATCGTTGATGTGATCGCCTGATTTTTTTTGTATCAGCGAGTTAGTTATAACTAATTACTGGTGTGGCCTATGGCTGCACCTATCTTTATATGTAAAGGAGTATTAACATGGATGAGAAACTGATTAAGCTGGCCGTTGATGGCTACCATGGCCACCTGGGCGAATACAGCGTGAAAGACAGCCAGGAAGTTCTGCGCCAGGCCATGATTGAGGCTAATAATGGCAAGACCAGCATGAGCTACAAGGATATCCGCGACGGCAAGTGCAGCAACCTGTTTGCTATTACCGAAGTTCTGATTGAAAAGGTCAGTGAAGAGGGCCTGAAGGGTGACGAGTTCTTTACCAATTTTATTGAGGACCGCAACACCTCTCTGGGCGATACCAACATTTTCCATACCACCAAGCCGTGCCTGCTGACTGTTGCCGACATTGCTGAAGGCACCCAGGGCATCCGCCGTCAGCGCCTGGAAGCTGGCCAGGATATTACCGTGAACACCCAGCTGCGTGCTGTGAAGGTTTACGAGGAAATGAACCGCGTGATGGCTGGCCGTATTGACTTTAATGACCTGGTTGACACTGTTGGCCGCAGCTTTACCCAGTACGATCTGGACAGCGCTTATCTGGCATGGACCAGCATGTTCACCAAGCTGGACCCCGTTTATACCCAGAGTGGTTCTTACAATGAGGACAAGCTGCTGGACCTGTATAACCGCGGCCACCGCGAGGGCCGCGAGGCGCTGGACAAGCTGACGGAGGAGCAGACTGCCGCGCTGGAGGTGCTGGCAAGCCACTGCGCAAGATTACCACTGCTACCATGAGTGAGCGGGCCAAGAGCGACCTGTACAGCATGGGCTACCTGGGCCACATTGCCGGCACTCAGATGGTTGCGATGAAGCAGCGCCACAAGATCGGCTCTACTGAGTTCATTCTGCCTGACGACACTGTTTACATTTTTGCCGGCGACACCAAGCCCGTGAAGCGCGTTACTGAGGGTGAAGTTACCATGCTGATGGGAGACCCGATGAGCAAGGCCGACCTGACCCAGGAATTCCTGATGACCAAGCGTACCGGTATTTCCATTATTCTGGACCGCGACTTTGGTAGCTACAAGTTTGCCTGATTTTGAGCTGAACGATACCCCTGCCGCAAGGCGGGGTTCTTTTTTTATATAAGGAATATTTTGGAGGTATGTTTTGGCAACTGCGAAGATTACCAATGAGACCATGGTGGAATGCAAGAACGGCACCCATGGCAACTTGTTTTATGCTTCGACCCGCAACCCCGGCTACACCGTTGAGTGGACCGAGTTTGGCGAGGTGCAGGAGATGGACTACGCCGAGCTGCTTGTAATGCGTGGTAGCCAGCCGCGGTTTTTCCGTGATAACTGGATTTTGATTGAGGACGCCAATGTACTGCGCAAGCTGGGTGTGGAACGTTACTACAAGAATGCGCTGACCACGGAGAACTTTGACGAGGTATTTAAGTGGACCCCGGATGAGATCCGCGAGAAGGTGCCCAAGATGAGCGAGGGGATGCGCGACAGCATCCGTATCCGCGCAAAGGAGATGCTGAAGGCAGACCAGCTGGACAGCCGTGCCATGATTAAAGCATTGAACGATGTACTGGATTGCGATTTGGAAGAATCCGTTGCATTGGAGGCACCCAAGAAACCCAGAACCCGCAAGAGCGGCGTTGAGATTGTGACGATCGGCGGAACCGAAGAATAATGAGAGGAATGGTGCGGGCCAATGGGCACAAGATACGAGGAAGTTTATGAGCGTTACCGTGGCCAAGTCCGCAACTATGAGTTCCTGGACTACGATGCGGTGACAAGAGAAGCAATGCAGCTGGATCTTTTGAAGATGGCAATCAGCGATTTTGAGGATGTGTGCAAACAGGACCTGAATGATAGGGAAGATGACCTGCTGGAGTTTAACATTACGCTGACGAACCGCGAGAAGGATATTTTGGCACTGGGCATGATTGTGCATTTTGTGCGCCAGTATGTTTATAACACAGACGCATTGCAGAACGGATTAAGCACAAAGGATTTTACGTTGTTTTCGCCAGCCAACCTGTTGGAGAAGATGACGACCCTGCTGACCACGACAGAGCGGCAGCAGATGAAGGAGATTAACCTGTACTCTTTCCGCAATGGGGAAATTGCGAGCTTGACTGAGTGAGGTGGTAGCGTATGAACTATGAGACATATGCTGCTATGCTTGGCAGGCACGGAAGTACGCGACGTGACCGGATGGTTGAAAAGAGCAAACGGGACACGCTGAGAATGGGGCCTGACTCCCCTGCCTATAAAGAGGTAGAGATTGAGGGGGTACCCCACCACATGATGATTATTAGCAGCACGGTGACAAACCAAAAGATTATACGCACCATGCCGGGCGACAACTTTGAGATTGGAAAAATTATGCTGTTTAGTAAAAGCCATTGGCTGATTACAGAGCGCGATGCGGACGATGAAATAACCGTGCGCGGCAAAATTGAGCTGTGTAACCGGAGCATCCAGTGGCAGAACCATGAGACCGGGGAAATTATTACCCGGTGGGCGGTTGTGGACAAACCGTATTTTTCCAACCTGAACGAAGATGTATACATGACCATTTCCAGCCGCGAATTCCAGGTGAAAATACCGTATGATGAGGAATCGGCTTTGCTGGATGTGGGGAAACGCCTGATGATGGAGCAGATTAACGGCAAGCCTAAAACTTACCGTGTGACCTGTGTGGACGCTATGACAGAACGCTATGACTGGAATGACGCCCAGACGGGATTTTTGGTTTTGAACCTTGAACAGGATCAGCATGTGGAAGAACAGGATAACGCCGAAAAGATGCTGTGTGATTACCAGGAGGTAAGGCAGACACCGGAGGACGGCGAAGTGATTATTAAATACGCGGGCGAACCCAAAGTGCGCATTTGCGGGCGCGGCAAGATTTTTAAGGCCACGATTGATGGCAAGCCGCTGCCGGGATGCACCTGGAGCCTGAGCGTTGATGATAAAACACTTGAAACAAAGGTATACCTTGCCAACAGCGTGCAGTGGAACCGGGTGACTGGGGAAAGCTGCCGGGTATGCGCAGAGGATAATGCCGCGCTGAATGGAGCCACCGTGAAACTGACGGTTGTGGCACCGGACGGCAAGAGCACAGATAGCATTGCAGTGAAGGTGGTGGACGTATGAACCTGAGTGAGCTGGGAGAATACAAACACAAAGTTGCCGCCCTGCTGGCACAGGACGACACCATTATTAACCTACTGCTTGGACCCGTGGACGATGATACCGACACGGACGAGATGCTACTGGGCGATAAGAGCATTAGCACCGGACATATTTACGAGTTTGAGTATGTGCCGGAGATCAATGAAACGGCGGATACCTACCTGTGCATGGAGACCGTGGTGGCTAAGGCACCGAGCGATACGGCATACAGAGTGTACCTGTACATTTTTGCCTATTGCAATAAGAAGGTAATGAAGAGTTACCGACACCCCGGCGTGCTGGGGACGAAGGCCGATGTGTTGGCCATGAACGTTGACCGTTTGCTGAACGGCAGCGAAGATTTTGGAATTGGGAAGGTACGGTTACTGAACAATGATGTATACAAGCCGAATAATAATTATTACGGCCGCTGCATTACATACGAAGTGATGGCGTTCAACCGCAAGATGGGTGGCGTAAAGTGAAAGTACCGTACTATGAACTGCTGAATCCCGAAGGTTTTATGGTGAAAAACGTGGGCAGAGTACACTCGCCCCGACTGAGCGACATTAACAAGCGCGGCTATACGAGCTATCAGTTTGCGCTAAGTACCTTGCTGCTGACACCGCAGGCGATGTTTGAAGACATTGCCAAAGTAACAGGGCAGGAGAACCCGTATGAAGCTTTGAGCGAGGAGGAAAAAGCCACCATTAACACCTTTGATTTATTAAGTATGAGCAAAGAAAGCCAGGCGGAGATGATTGCCGCACTGGCCTTTTTTATTGATGCGCCACTTGAATATGATGAAGCGCACCATGCTGTGCTGGTGAATAAAACCGAGGTGGACAATAAGATCCTGATTGATGGTTCCATAACGCGAGATAACTGGGCAGAGATTTGCGATATTTGCCTGCAAACCGCGTACATAGACCAGAAGCGGGAGGAAAACTTGAAGTTCAAAAATGAGGCTGCCCGCAAGTTTTATGAACGATTCCAAAAGAAAAAGGCTGAATATGAAAAATCGAAACGAAAAGGGTATAAGAGTAACCCTGATTTGGAGTTGGGGAACATCATCTCTGCGCTGGCGACAAACCATAACAGCCTGAATTATACGAATATTTATGATTTGACGGTGTACCAGGTACATGACACTTTTAACCGTCAGAACATAAAAAAACAAAATGAGATCCATGACATGAACTATGCCGTATGGGGTGGCGAAAACGACCTTGGCGGATGGTACAAACACATGGAAACTGATAAATAATAACGGAGGAATAAGATATGGCTGTAAATCCGAATATGGCGAACCGTGAAGTTGCTGATCTGGTTCTGCTTGATTACAAGACCAAGAAAGTTTTTCTGCCCATTGATTTTGCCAACGTGACCACCACTGACTTTACCGCAAACCGCGTGTTTGCAAAGGGCGGCCAGGGCGCACCGAACCGTGTTGGCTTTGATGGCGAGCGTGCAGGCACCCTGAAAGTTGATACCCAGATCATGCCTGTTAAGCTGTTTGCTCTGCTGAGCGGTCAGGACATTGGCAAGGTTGCAAAGATTATGAAGCGCGAGGTACTGACCGCCACCACTGACGGCATTGAGCTGAGTGAGACCCCGAAGGCCGGCACTGTGCAGGTTTTTGCTGTTTCTGACGACGCTGGTACTGAGATCAGCGATCTTACCACCACTGACAAGAAGGTTACTGGTGCTGGCCTGCAGGACGGCAAGAACTATATTGCCTACTACTTCTACGACAAGAACGATGGTGTTCAGACTGTCAAGTTTGATTCTGACACATTCCCGCGTGCCTTTGAAATCCACGGTATGATGCCGTTCAAGACCGAGGACGACGAGATTGTGCAGTGCGAGCTGGTTTACTACAAGGCTCAGCCGCAGGCAAGTTTCAGCCTGGCTTTCCAGAACACTGGTGATCCGACCACTGTTTCTATCACCTTTGACTGCATGGCCAACCAGGACGGCGACATTTACGACATGAACTCTTCCATCCTGCACGGCCTGATTGCTGCCGTTGTCTGCATCGCCATGATGCCCGGCTTTCTGCGGCTTTTCACTGGCGATGAAGCCGTCATTGCCCTCGGCGTGCGGTATTCCAGTATTGCGTTCTTCTTTGCCCCGGTCATCATGGCGGAACTTTGCTTTGAAAAGCTGTTCCAGGCCGTTGGCCGCATGAACGAAACGATGGCCGCCCTGCTGTGCGGTTCCATCACCAACATCATTCTGGACCCTGTGCTCATCTTCGGCCTTGGGCCTTTTCCCATGCTGGGTATCTCCGGCGCGGCGCTGGCAACCGGCATCGGACAGTGCGTCACCTTAAGCGTCTACCTTATTATTTACTGCACCCACCGCTTCCCCGTACAGCTGCGGCTCAGCTGCATCAAGCCGGACT
>ENA-OORT01000192-OORT01000192.1-human-gut-metagenome-genome-assembly--contig:-NODE-192-length-8428-cov-1.489908_pt1 | contig 8428 bp, 7 predicted proteins | sample MGYA00241174_ERZ501206 | MGnify/ENA primary metagenome ERZ501206 (study PRJEB25962, sample SAMEA2042498) | human gut metagenome | biome: human gut; feature: human-associated habitat; material: faeces... | reverse complement strand
CAATACCTAGGACCTGTTCCCTCTATGATGCCTGCATAAATCGGTGAACGGTCTAGATTGTTTCTTATAATCTCATGGGTCTTACTATTCGTATATGTAAGCCAGCATGAAACCTGATCAATCTGCACACTTTCAGGATCAGTTGTAAATGAAAACGGCACTACCCTCTCGTCACCGAACTGCTCCTCCATCTTGGAAAAATCAAGACTTCTCTTATCTACACGCGCTGGAGTTCCTGTTTTGAATCTGCGCATCTCAATTCCGTGATCTATGAGCGACTGAGTCAGATGGTTAGCTGCCAGAAGTCCATTCGGACCTGTATGAGTGATCATCTCGCCGGTTAAGCATCTGGCTCTTAAATATGTACCGGTGCACAGCACAATCGCCTTACAATGATATAAAGCTCCCGAAGTAGTTTTTGCACCGACTATATTATTATTCTCATCGGTAACAATCTCAGAAACCTCACCCTGTCTGATGGTCAGATGGTCGGTATTTTGAAGGGTTTTTCTCATTTCCATACTATATTCCGCTTTATCTGCCTGCGCGCGGAGAGAATGAACAGCAGGCCCCTTCGATTTATTTAGCATCTTTGACTGGATAAAGGTCTTGTCAATGTTTTTTCCCATCTCGCCGCCAAGTGCATCAATCTCCCTGACGAGATGCCCCTTAGAGCTTCCACCGATATTAGGATTACATGGCATGAGCGCTATACTGTCCACGCTTACCGTGAAAACAATAGTCTCAAGTCCAAGCCTGGCACACGCAAGTGCTGCCTCACATCCCGCATGTCCTGCACCAACTACAACAACATCATAATTTTCTTCAACAAACTTACTGCACATAACTGCCTACTTTCCCATACAAAATTTACTGAATATCTCATCCATCAGATCATCCTCAACCGATTCTCCTATTATGAGTCCAAGTGACTCATACGCACTCATCAAATCAATCGAATAAAAATCCTCCGGCATATCATCATCAATACTGTTCATAACAAGCTTAAGACTTTCCTTAGCATCTGACAATAGTTTTTTATGCCTGATATTTGTGATATAAATCTCATCATTGAATGAGACCTGTCCATCAAAAAACATTTCCTTTATTGTATCAGAAAGTTCATCTATTCCCGAGCTTTCCTTTGCAGAAACCGAAATAACCGTTTTATCCACAAGCTTTTTTATATCATCTGCCGACACCTTTGAAGCCAGATCCGACTTATTTAGTAAAATGATTGCCTTTTTATCTTTAATAAAATTGATAATATCATAATCATTATCATCGAGTACCACTGACGAATCAACCACATATATGATTAAATCAGCTTCATTGGCATGCTCCATAGCCTTTTTCACACCAATTTTTTCAACAACATCCTCTGTGCTTCTGATGCCTGCAGTATCAACGAGATTTAAGGTGATTCCACCAATATTAATCTGTTCCTCAAGCACATCTCTCGTGGTTCCGGCTATATCCGTGACAATTGCCCTGTCACTTCCTACAAGCACATTTAAAAGAGATGACTTTCCGGCATTTGGCTTTCCAATGATTACTGTGTTTATTCCTTCCTTCAGAATCCTTCCATTATCTGAGGTTTTTAACAGACTATCTATCTCCACATACTCGTTATCCACAATTGCACGTAGTTTTTGTGGATAACCATCCAGAGAAATATGTTCAGGGTCGTCAAGTGCCGACTCAATAAATGCAATCTCATGCAAAAGCTGCTCTCTTATCTGCCTGATGCTTCCGAGCACGGCTCCGCCTAGCTGGCTTAAAGAGCTTTTGAGCGCAAAATCATTTTTTGAATTTATTACATCTATGACAGATTCTGCCTGTGATAAATCAATCCTGCCGTTTAAAAATGCCCTTTTAGTAAACTCTCCGGGCTCTGCCGGTCTTGCTCCGTTTTTGATTACCGCTTCAAGCACTCTCTTCATAACATACACACCACCGTGGCAGTCTATCTCCACAGTGTCCTCCCTAGTGTATGTATTTGGAGCCTTCATCAAAAGCACCATAACCTCATCTATTTTCTCATCGCCGTCATATATAAACCCATAATGAATGGTATGTGACTGACATGCGCTTATTTTCTTTTTATTATTCTTACTTTTATAAATCCTGTCTATTACCGAAAGTGCATCATCTCCGCTTATCCTGATAATTCCGATTCCGGACGGAGACATAGCTGTGGCAATAGCCGCTATTGTATCATTTTGCATATGAAATTCCTCAAAAATTCTAAGATAATATATATTCAAAAAGGATACCTGAAACCAGATACCCTTTTAATGATTTATATCTATTATTTCTTAAGTGTCACAACAACGTGTCTGTAAGGCTCATCACCCTCGCTGTGTGTTTCAACAAATCTATCATTCTGAAGTGCAGAATGAATCACTCTTCTCTCAAAAGGATTCATTGGTTCTAAAGAAACAGGACGTTTTCTTCTCTCAAAAGGATTCATCGGCTCAAGAGAAACAGGTCTCTTTGTACGCTTAACCTTAAATGAAATATTCTTGGCAAGATTCTCAAGTGTCTCTCTTCTTCTCTTTCTGTAATCCTCAGTATCAATCTTTACTCTGTAGTAATTCTCAGACTGCTTATTGATAGCAAGATTTGTAAGGTACTGGAGTGAATCGAGAGTCTGACCTCTCTTGCCGATTAAAACGCCCATCTCAGGACCGTTAAGCTCAACATCAACATTTCTGTTGTCCTCATCCACTTTGATATCAATAGTAACCTCAAGCTTCATTGCCTTAAACACACTGTCAAGGAATTCGCGAATCTCATCCTCAACACTTGCCTCGGCCTTTTTAACCTTGATGACAGCATCACGGCTGCCAATTCCAAGGAAACCATTGCTTCCCTTATCAATTACCTCATACTCGAGCTTGTCGCTTGTTGTTCCAAGTTTAATAGATGCCTCTGTCAAAGCATCGTCAATTGTTTTTGCAGATACTTCAATGTATTCCACTATTTTCTCCCCCTATTTGCGTGAATTGCGTTCATTAAACTCTTTAACCATATTAGCCTTTGAAGCAAGTGAGCCTGCCTTTGCATTAGCCTTGTACTCAGCGGCCTTTGCAAGCTTCTCCTCTGTGCCTGCTGATACAGATACGTTTGCCTTATTGTCAATTGACTTTGTCTTAATCTGAGCTGCCTTCTTTATATAATCCTCAGACAGTCCCATTTTTTCTCTCTTCTTCTTTGCCTTTTCCTCGTTCTTTGCCATAACAGCCTCAAGATCAAGATTCTCAATATGTCTGTTTACGAAGAACTGCTGGATACCTCTTACAAGTGCAGAGCAGATCCAGTAAATACCAAGACCTACAGGAACTGTAAAGCAGATAACAAATGACATAAATGGCATCATGAGATTCATCATCTTCATCTGGCTTGCCATCTGGTCATTGCCGTTTGTAGCCTGTGGCATAAGCTTGATATTGATCATCTGTGTCAGATATGACAGTACAGGAATAAGCAGTGCAAGTATTACAAAAAGTAACCACTTATCAGGCTTGTCCGTAAAGTTGCTTTTTATGATATACCAAGGTGTATCTGAGATATTCAGTCCCAAAAAGTAGTTGAAATGAAGTAACGCATCGTGCGTCTTCTCAACTGCGCTCTGGATACCATCAAAAAACTTACCGTCCATAAGAGCATCCCAGCCCTTTGAAGGAAGCTTATAAAGGATATCAATGATATAATTGCTTAAAGTATCACCACTTGCATCGGCAAGCTTTGAAGCCGCATTTGAAGCGTTAAGACCGCTTGATGTAACAACATTATACTTTTCCATCAGACTGACAAGTGTATTCTGATATCCGCTTGTCTGCTGAATTGAATCAACAAGCCCTGTAAAAGAGCCCTTAACTCCGCTCAGATAAGCAGGAATATTGTAGAACACACGGTACAGTGCAAACAGAATAGGCATCTGTATAAGCATCTGCACACAGCTTCCCATCGGAGAAATACCGTACTTCTGGTATAAAAGCTGTGTCTCCTCCTGCATGGCCATCATTGAAGCCTGATCCTTTTTATTTTTATATTTAGCCTGTATAGCCTGCATCTCAGGCTGCATTTTCTGTGATAGCTTAGAAAACTTCTGCTGCTTAATAGTCAGTGGCAACAGACACATGTAGATTATAATCGTAATAATTACAATACTTAGTACAACGCTCTCAACTCTTCCACCTGTAATATTAGATATACCACTGTATATCCAATCCATCAGGATACCGAGAAGCTTGGCAATTGGTCCAAGAATAGAGCCTGGATATGCGGTTAATAAAATGTCCGACATAAAAACCTCCATTGCTGCTATGGAACCGGATCATACCCACCCTTTGAAAAAGGATTACATCTCAATATCCTCCATGCCGCAAGCAGACCACCCTTTATGGCACCGTACTTTTGCACAGCCTGCAAACCATACTCCGAGCAGGTCGGACAATATGGGCATTTCGTTGATTTCATCGGGGAAATATACTTCCTATAAAATTTAATCAAAAATATTAAGATACTTTTCAAAACGATTCCATCTTCTTTTTCATTATTCAAATATTTTGTTTCTTAATAATTCTGTGAAGACCTCCAAGATGTAAAACAGCACTTTCTATTTCCTTATAACCCACATGCCGCGCTGCAACTCTTGCGATGACTACGATGTCCAAACCACTATCGAACATGTCCTCGTGTAGTCTGTAGCTCTCTCTTACGAGACGAGTAATATGATGTCTAATAACACTATTTCCAACTTTTTTGCTAACTGATATACCTATACGATTATTTTCTGTGTTATTTTTCAGAACATACATAACGAGGTATCTGTTAGCAAACGATACACCGTTATTATATACATTCTGAAAATCCTTGTTTTTTTTCAACGAATCTGAAAATTTCATTTGACGCTGTCCTTCTAAAAACAATCAAAAATGAAGAAAAGACCACAAAAATTGTGGCCTATGCTGATAATTTTTTTCTTCCTTTTAATCTTCTGGCTGCGATTACTTTTCTTCCGCCAGCAGTTTTCATTCTCTGTCTGAATCCATGAACTTTTGCTCTCTGTCTCTTCTTAGGTTGGAATGTCATCTTCATATATATCCACCTCCTTTACGTTAAAAAACATCGGTATAATTATAACAAAAATTCCTGTTGTGTCAAGGATTTTCTCAATTTTCTTTAAATTTCTACATATATTTTTTAACCGGTTTACATTCCACAATAAAAATGTGGAAAACGAGTTTCTTCTATATATATAATAATTCTTGATAACCGTCTATATTTTGATATAAACCACCTATTGTGACCAACATATTGTGGAAAGTTATCAAGATATCAAAAAGTTATCCACAATATGTGAATAACATGTTGGTAACTTTGTATAATTGTGGTTGAAAAATGTTAATAAAGCATTTTTGTAAATCTTTTTACATTGCCTAAATGCCAAAAATAGTGTACTATATAGTATGTATGGGATTGTGGAGAACATTCCCATAATATACTCTTTATATGTTAAATAATGGAGAACTTTGATGGATAAAGTAATGGAAAAGTGGAATGAAATACTACAGATGGTCAAGGAAGAGCATGGCCTGACAGACGTTTCCTTTAATACGTGGATAAAACCGCTTGAGGTGTTCGCAATAGACGGCAATACACTGTATATTCTCGTTCCGTCTGAGCAGATGGGGCTCAGCTATATCAACAAAAAATATTATCTTCCTCTTAAGGTAGCTATAGGTGAGGTGACAGGTATCGAGTATGATATCCAGTTTATTTTACCGGATCAGGCTCAGAGCCTTAAGTTTAAAAACAACGATACCCCTCAGCTTGAGCCACAGACTCCTGTAAAGGGGGATCACTCAAACTTAAACCCTAACTATACATTTGACACCTTTGTCGTAGGTAATAATAACAGGTTTGCCCATTCTGCTTCTCTTGCAGTGGCAGAAAGCCCGGGTGAAGCATACAATCCGCTATATATATATGGTGGTCCGGGACTTGGCAAGACTCATCTTATGCATTCAATAGGTCATTTCATCATTGACCAGAATCCTGATACCAAGGTGCTTTACGTTACTTCTGAAGAGTTTACCAACGAGGTTATCGAATCTATCCGTAACGGTAATTCTTCTGCCATGACAAAGTTCCGTGACAAATACAGGACTGTAGATGTGCTCATGATTGATGATATCCAGTTCATCATAGGAAAGGAAAGTACTCAGGAGGAGTTTTTCCACACCTTCAACACACTGCAGACACAGGGCAAGCAGATTATCCTTACCTCTGATAAGCCGCCTAAGGAGATGGAGACTCTCGAGGAGCGCATCCGTTCCCGTTTCGAGTGGGGACTGATGGCTGATATCGGTACTCCTGACTATGAGACGAGGATGGCTATCCTCCGTAAGAAAGCTGAGACTGACAATTTTGATATAGATGATGATATCTTAAACTACATTGCTTCAAACATCAGCTCCAACATCCGTGAGCTTGAGGGAGCCTTAAACAAGCTTTTAGCCTTCCACAATCTCGAGCATACTCACATCACCATGGATATCGCTGAGAGGGAGCTTTCCAATATCATCACGCCGGACAAGCCAAGAGAAATCACTGCACAGCTCATCATCGAGGTCGTTTCAGAGCATTTCCACATCTCTGTAGACCAGATGATTTCAAAGACCAGAAGCAGCGAGATTGCACGTCCAAGACAGATTGCCATGTACCTCTGCAAGACCATGACCTCTGATTCACTTGATGTAATCGGCCAGCTTTTGGGCGGCAGAGACCACTCTACTATCATCCACGGCATCAAGAAGGTCACCAAGGATTACGAGGAGAATGACAGTACACGTACTCTCATAGAAACTATCAAGAAAAAGATTAATCCAAATTAGTTTCTACCTATTTATATATGTGCTCATTTGCATGTTAATAATTTGGTTATAACCTTGCTTTTATTTCCACATGAGCATGTTAATGACAGGTTGAAGGAAAGTGAATAAAAAGTTATCAATTTTTATCATTTTTACTTCAACAGGCTTTTAAGCAAGTTATCAAGCCGCTTAAAGCTTGTCTTTAAAGGCTTTGAAGGGGTTTTGAACTTTTTAACAGCCCCTAAGAAGAATATTACGAATATCTTTTAAATATTTATATATACGCGCAGGAAGGAGTTTTTCTAAATGAAACTTATTTGTTCAAAAGCAAATTTACTGAAAGGTGTTAATATCGTATCGAAGGCAGTACCTACACGTACTACAATGGCAATTCTCGAGTGTATACTGATTGATGCATCTGCAAACGAGATTAAGCTTATGGCTAACGATATGGAGCTTGGAATCGAAACAATAATAGACGGAACTATCGAAGAGAGAGGAATTATCGCTCTTGATGCCAAGATTTTTTCAGAAATAGTGAGAAAGCTTCCTGACAATGATGTAACAATTGAGACAGATGCTTCCTTCAAGACCGTCATATCATGTGAAAAGGCCAAGTTCAATATCATCGGAAAATCAGGTGATGATTTTTCTTACATACCATATGTTGAGAGAAATGAGTCTATTGTCCTCTCACAGTTTACCCTTAAAGAGGTTATCAGACAGACAATTTTCTCAATTGCTGACAATGACAACAATAAGCTGATGACAGGTGAGCTTTTTGAGATTGAGGAGAATAAGCTTCGAGTTGTTTCTCTTGACGGACACAGAATATCTATCAGATATATCGAGATGAAAAATCACTATGACAGCAAGAAGGTTGTTGTTCCCGGCAAGACTCTGCAGGAAATAAGCAAGATTATTCCGGGTTCAGCGGATGAGGATGTGGTTATCTACATCACTAACAATCATATTGTTTTTGAATTTGAAAATACTACTGTTGTTTCACGTCTTATCGAGGGTGAGTACTTTAAGATTGACCAGATGCTTTCATCTGACTACGACACTAAGGTTCGCATCAATAAGCGTGAGCTTCTTGACTGTATCGACCGTGCTACTCTTCTTGTCAAGGAGGGAGATAAGAAGCCTATTATCATGAATATCACAGATGGCAATATGGAGCTTCGCATCAATTCATTTATCGGTTCCATGAATGAGGACATCGATATCGACAAAGACGGAAAAGATATTATGATAGGCTTTAATCCTAAGTTCTTCATAGATGCACTTCGTGTTATCGATGAGGAGGAGGTTAATTTATACATGGTCAATCCAAAGGCACCATGCTTCATTAAGGATGATGAGGGCAAGTTTATTTACCTCATTCTTCCGGTAAATTTTAATACAGCAGCAAACTAGGAGATTTTATGAAACAGATTTCTATAAGAGAACAGGATGAGTTCATTAAGCTGGGACAGGCTCTTAAAAAGGCCGACCTTGTGAGCTCGGGAGTTGAGGCAAAAATTGTTATTCAGGATGGTCAG
>ENA-OORT01000191-OORT01000191.1-human-gut-metagenome-genome-assembly--contig:-NODE-191-length-8430-cov-1.342090_pt1 | contig 8430 bp, 6 predicted proteins | sample MGYA00241174_ERZ501206 | MGnify/ENA primary metagenome ERZ501206 (study PRJEB25962, sample SAMEA2042498) | human gut metagenome | biome: human gut; feature: human-associated habitat; material: faeces... | reverse complement strand
GCTGGCATTATAGGATGTCCTTTTGAGGACGTATCTATCTAGGACATTTTTGTTCTTTTTGGGATATACCCGTTTTGGATATTGTATTTTTGCAAATGGAAAGAGAGGATTTTTATGGATGAAAATATAAAAAAAGCAACAAGACAAAGTTATGGAGAGGCATTGTTAGAATTAGGAAAAGAGAATGAACAAATAGTTGTTTTTGACGCAGATTTAGCTTCTGCAACAAAAACAGATTTAGCACAAGCCACAAAAACAGTAGCATTTAAAAAGGCTTGTCCTGAAAGATTTTTTGATATGGGAATTGCTGAACAAAATATGATATCAACAGTAGCAGGAATGGCAACATGTGGAAAAATACCATATGCAAGTACATTTGCTGTTTTTGCAGCAGGTAGAGCATATGATCAAATTAGAAATAGTGTTGCTTATCCAAAACTTAATGTAAAAATTTGTGGAACACATGCTGGAGTTACAGTTGGAGAAGATGGAGCAACACATCAAATGTTAGAAGATTTAAGCTTAATGAGAAGTATTCCAAATATGACTGTGCTATGTACTTCAGATGATGTACAAACTAAATGGGCTATAAAAGAAATGGCAAAAATTGATGGACCAGTATATATTCGCTTGGCAAGAGTTGCAACACCAGTTATATATGATGAAAATCAAAAGTTTGAAATAGGAAAAATGGTACAAATAGGAGATGGAACAGATGCTACTGTATTTGCAACAGGTGTTGAAGTAGCAGAAGCATTAAAAGCCAAAGAGGAACTTGAAAAGGAGAATATAAATATTCGTGTGGTTGATGTACATACAATAAAACCAATTGATAGAGAAATGATAATAAAATGTGCTAAAGAAACTAAAAAGCTAATTACTATTGAAGATCATAGTGTAATTGGAGGACTAGGCACAGCGGTTTGTGAGGTATTATCAGAAGAGCATCCAACAAAAGTAGTAAGAATGGGAATGCAAGATAAGTTTGGAAAATCAGGAAAAGCAGAACAACTATTAAAATATTTTAAATTAGATAGTCAAGCAATTATTGAAGAAATAAAGGGATAATAAAACAAAAGGGGAAAAGTATCATTTGTATATCCTTTAATATCGGTATTTTTTGAATAAAATAATTGTGAATTTTTTGTGAATTTTTGTAAAAACAAGAAATAAAGAGAAAAGCAGAATAATTGCTTATTTAAGGCGAATTTATTCTGCTTTTTTCCAAAAAAAACTATTGCAATTATTGTATTTTATTGTTATGATAAAGGGGAATAAGAAAAAAGATGTCTAATCTTAGTTAGGAGTTATTCAAATGATAGAATTTAGAAATGTCAGCAAGACTTATGACACTGGAACAGAGGCTGTTCATAATGCAAACTTTGTAATAGAAAAGGGAGATTTTGCATTTTTAGTAGGAAGTTCTGGCTCAGGAAAATCAACACTAATTAAATTAATATTAAAAGAAGAAGAACCAACAAAAGGAAATATTATTATAAATGGAAAAGATACCACTTTTCTAAAACCAAAAAGAATACCATTTTTAAGAAGAAGTATGGGAGTAGTGTTCCAAGACTTTAGACTTTTACCAGACAGAACAGTATATGATAATGTTGCATATGCTATGTATATTGTAAGAGCAACGCCAAGACATATTAGAAGACAAGTTCCTATGATATTATCATTGGTAGGTCTAAGCAATAAAGCTAAAATGTACCCAAATGAATTATCAGGTGGAGAGCAACAAAGAGTTTCAATTGCAAGGGCAATTGCTAAAAATCCAAAATTATTATTATGTGATGAGCCAACAGGTGCATTAGATTACAAAACAGGAAAAAGCATATTAAAGCTATTACAAGAAATGGCGAGAAGTGAAAATATGACTGTAATAATTATAACTCATAATGCTGCAATTACACCTATGGCAGATAAAGTTATACGTTTTAAAAATGGAAAAGCAGAAAGTATTGAAACAAATGCTAATCCAATTTCAATAGATAATATAGAATGGTAAGGAAGAAAATGAAAAAATCTTTATTGAAAAATAATTTTAGAGAGATAAGTAAAAATAAAAGAAGATTTATATCAATGCTTGTTATGGCATTTTTAGGAGTAGGATTTTTTGCAGGCTTAGTTGCAACAAGTCCAGATATGCTAGATAGTTTAGATAAGTATGCAGATAAAAGTAATTTTTATGATATAAACATAATATCAACATTAGGAATCACTGATGATGATATACAAGCCGTTAAAAATATAGATGGTGTTGAAAATGCTTATGGAATACAAACTAAAGATTCTATGGTAAAAATAGATAATAAAGAAAGTGTTTGTAAAGTAATTGAGTACAATGAAAATGTTAATACTCCAGTAGTGATAGCAGGAAGGCAAATAGAAAATGATAATGAGTGTTTATTAGACAATGCTATTGTTCGTACAGGTACAGGAGCAGAAAAATATATAGGTAAAAAAATAGTATTAGAAAATAATGATAAAGATTCTGACGATAATGACATATTTACTAAAAAAGAATTTGAGATAGTTGGAATAGTAGATTCACCTATGTATATATCTAGTGAAAGAGGGAATACATCAATAGGTAATGGAACAGTTAATTTCTATATTTATACTAAAGATAATGTAATAAACTTAGACTATTATACAGGAATGTATGTTACTGTTGCTGGAGCAAAAGAACAAGTAACTAATAGTGATGGTTACTTAGAATTAGTTAATCCTGTAATTGATAAAATAGAAGGCATAAAACAAGAAAGAGAAGATGCAAGATATAATTCTTTGGTTGATGAAGCAAACGAGAAGATAAATGATGCACAAAAAGAACTTAATGATAAAAAAGCAGAAGTACAAAAGGAATTAAATGATGCTGAAAAGAAAATAAAAAATGCTGAGAATCAAATTGCATCATCTGAAAATAATATAAAAAATGGAGAAGCGGAATTAGCTAAAAAGAAACAGGAAACAGAGAAGACTTTTAAAGAAGCGGAAGCAAAATTAAAACAAGCAGAAGAAGCTTTGTTGCAAAAAGAAAAAGAGCTTAATAGACAAAAAGAACAGATGGAGTTTTTGCCGCAGGAAGTACAAGAACAAATTAAGAGGCGGATTAGCAGAAATAGAAGCAACTAAAACAGAACTACAAAAACAAAAAAAAGAATTAGAAAATAATAAAAAGACAGCTAATGCAAAATTTGAGGCTTCACAGAAAGAAATAAATTCAAGTAAAACTAAAATACAAAATGCGAAATCAGAATTAGCAAAAAATAAAAAAGAATTTGAAAAATCTAAAAAAGAAGCAAATACTAAAATACAAGAGGCTCAAGATAAACTAAATGATGCAAAAGCAGATGTTAAGAAAATAGAAAAAGGTAAGTGGTATGTTCAAGATAGACTTGATAATACAGGATATAACAATATATTTGATGCAATAAAAACAATGTCAAACATTTCTAAAATGTTCCCAGTAATATTTTACTTAGTTGCAGTTTTAATAAGTTTAACTTCTATGACCAGAATGATTGAAGAGGAAAGAATAGAAATAGGTACATTAAAAGCAATGGGTTATACCAATATGCAAATAATTTCAAAATATATAATTTACTCATTATTTGCTTGTATAATTGGTGGAGTTTTAGGAATGACAGTTGGATTATATTTATTACCAAACATTGTTTGGATGTTATATTCTATGATATATAATTTACCTGAATTTTATTGCATATATAGAGTAGAAATTGGATTGATTGGAATAATAATTGCGTTTATATGTATAGGTGGAGCTACAATAATAGTCGCAACAAATGAATTAAAACAAATGCCAGCTGTTTTGATGAGACCAAAGCCACCTAAAAAAGGAAAAAGAATACTACTAGAGCGAATAAAATTTATATGGAAAAGATTTAATTTTTCTCAAAAGGTAACTGCAAGAAACATATTTAGGTATAAAAAGAGAGCTATTATGACAATAATAGGTATTGCAGGATGCACGGCACTTATGTTAACAGGATTTGGAATAAGGGATTCAGTAAATGATATTCCATCAGTACAATTTAGAAAAATATTTAGTTATGATTTATCAATATCTTTAACAAATACAAAAGGATTAGGAAAACTTAATGAATATTTTTCAAACAATGAAAATATAAAAAATTATACTGAAATATGTGCAACTACAGCCAAACTAGGAGAAAAGAATTATAATGTTACTGTATTTGTACCAAAAAATATTGAAGACCTAAATAATGCTTTTAATTTAACAAATCCTGAAACAGGAGAAAAGGTAAGTTTAGATGATGATGGAATTATTATATCTGATAAAATTGCAGACATGATAGGAGCAAATATAGGTGATGAAGTTAATTTTATAGATGGAGATGACATAAGCTATAAATTTAAAGTAAAAGACATAATGAAAAATTATGTTGGACATTATGTATTTATGTCAAAGACATTTTATGAAAATAATATAAAACAATATAAAACAAATATGATTTTTGCAAATACAAATGAAAATTTAAGTGAAGATGTCCAAAACAATATATCACAGGAAATATTAAATATAGAAGGTGTTGCATCTGTATCTGTAATAAGTAGCTTAATGAAATCAGTAAGTGACATGCTTAATACTATGAATTATGTTGTTATAATTTTAATAGTTGCATCAGCATTACTTGCGTTTGTAGTATTATACAATTTAGCAAATATAAATATTGCAGAAAGACAAAGAGAAATTGCAACATTAAAAGTATTAGGCTTTTATGATAAAGAAGTAGATAACTATATAAATAAAGAAAATATAATATTTACAATAATTGCTATTGTAATTGGATTAGTATTAGGAACATTTTTAACAAGTGGAATTATATCAAGTATTGAAATAGATTCATTGAGATTTATGAAAAATATATTACCGATAAGTTATGTGTATTCAGCAGGTATAACATTGGTATTTTCAATAATAGTTAATTTTATAATACATTTTGTATTGAAAAAAATAGACATGATAGAAAGTTTAAAAAGTGTGGAATAAAACAAAATAAAAGTTGCCAATATTTTGGCAACTTTTAAAATATTAAAATTCACAATTTTTTGGAGTTCTTGGGAATGGAAGTACATCACGAATATTTTGCATACCAGTTAAATACATCATCATTCTTTCGAAACCTAAACCAAATCCAGCATGTGGACATCCACCATATCTTCTTAGATCTAAGTACCACCAATAATCTTCTTTTCTTAAACCAAGTTCATTTATACGAGAACTTAATTTTTCAAAATCGTCTTCTCTTTGGCTACCACCAATTATTTCCCCAATTCCAGGAACCAAAAGGTCAGTAGCAGCAACTGTTTTGCCGTCTGGATTTAATTTCATATAAAATGCTTTAATATCTTTTGGATAATCTGTAACAAAAACAGGTCTTCCAAATATTTTTTCACTTAAATATCTTTCATGTTCTGTTTGAATATCAACACCCCAGCTAACAGGGTATTCATAATTATCATTGTTTTTCTCTAGTTCTTTTATAGCATCTGTATAAGTAATTCTTCCAAATTCTGAATTCAATACATTGTGTAATCTGTCAAGTAATCCAGTATCAATAAATTGATTAAAGAAAGCCATTTCTTCAGGTGCATTTTCTAGAACATAAGAAATTATATATTTAATCATATCTTCAGCTAAATCCATATCATCATGTAAATCAGCAAAGCAAATTTCTGGTTCAATCATCCAGAATTCAGCAGCATGCTTCACAGTATTTGAATTCTCAGCTCTAAATGTAGGACCAAATGTATAAACATTTCGGAATGCATGTGCATAAGTTTCTACATCTAATTGACCACTTACTGTTAAGTGAGATTCTTTTCCAAAGAAATCTTGAGAATAATCTACTTTGCCATCTTCAGTTTTTGGTAAGTTTTCCATATCTAAAGTAGTTACTCTAAACATTTCACCAGCACCTTCACAATCACTTCCAGTAATGATAGGTGTATGAACATATACAAAACCTCTTTCTTGGAAGAATTTATGAATTGCAAAAGAAAGTACACTACGAACTCTAAAAACTGCATTAAAAGTGTTTGTTCTAGGTCTTAAATGAGATACAGTTCTTAAATATTCAAAAGAATGTTTTTTCTTTTGAAGTGGATAATCTAAATCTGCTACATTTAAAATCTCAACATTACTTGCCTTTATTTCAAAAGGTTGTTTAGCATTTTCAGTTTTTACTACTTCTCCTGAAACTATAATAGAAGAACTAATACTTAATTTTTTTACATCATCAAAATTATTTAAACAGGTATCAAATACAACTTGAACATTCTTAAAAAAGCTTCCATCATTTAACTCTATAAAGCCAAAGCTTTTTGAATCACGAATAGTTCTTACCCAACCAGAAACTGTTACAGTTTGATTTGTGTAATTATTTGTATTTCTGTATAAATCCTTTACTAATACTTTGTTTTTCATAATTATCACAATCCTTTCTTTAGGTATAAATTGCATGGAAAAGCAACATTTTCCAGTAATTTGAAACCTTTAAATATTTATGCCCAATATTATATATAAAAATACAGTAAAATTCAATATTTTTAACAAAAATTGTATGAAATACTATTATTTTTTTTATATAAATGGTATAATATTACCGAAAATAACAAAAGGTGGAAAAATATGAAAAAAACTATAGTTGATTATTTAGAAAAAACTACTCAAAAATTTGCTGATAAAATTTCCTTTGCAGATGATAAAAATCAAGCAACATATGCTGAACTAACACAACATGCACAAGCACTTGGAACAGCACTAATAAAACATACTGAAAAAATTAATAAGCCAATTGCAATATATTTAGATAAAACTGTATCTTGTATAGAAGCAATGTTGGGTGTAGTATATAGTGGAAACTTTTACACTATATTAGACACTAAGTCACCAGCAGAAAGAATAGAACTAATATTAAGCACACTTGAGACTGAGATTATCATTACAAGTAAAAAGAATGAAGAAAAAGCAAAAAAATTGCTTAATAACAAAATAGAGTTAATAATATATGAAGATATTGTAAATACAGAAATTGATAAGCAACTAATAGATAATGTTAAAGGTGAAATTATAGATACAAATCCTATGTACATATTATTCACATCAGGATCTACAGGCGTGCCAAAGGGAACAGTGGTGTCACATAGAGCTGTAACGACTTACACAAAATGGGCAGTTGAGACATTTAACTTTACTGAAAAAACAACGTTTGGAAGTCAAACGCCTTTTTATTTTAGTATGTCAATAACAGATGTATTTTCAACTATTATGACAGGTGCAACTTTTTATATTATACCTAAAATGTATTTTTCATTTCCAGTTAAACTTGTAGAATTTTTAAATAATAAAAAAGTAAATACAATTTACTGGGTGCCATCTGCACTATGTATAGTAGCCAATATGGGAACACTAGATATAACGGAATTACCATATTTAACAAAGGTGTTATTTGCAGGAGAAGTAATGCCAACTAAACAATTGAATATGTGGATTAAAAAATTACCACATGCTATGTTTGCAAATCTTTTTGGACCAACAGAAACGACAGATATATGTACATATTATGTTATAGATAGAAAAATTGAAAATACCGAATCTTTGCCAATAGGAAAACATTGTGATAATTGTGATGTTATGGTTATAAAAGAAGATGGAACAGAAGCAAGAGATGGAGAAGAAGGGGAACTTTGTGTTAGAGGTTCATTCTTAGCAGCAGGTTATTATAAAAATCCTGAAAAAACAAATCAAGTATTTGTTCAAAACCCATTAAATAAAGCATATCCAGAAGTTGTATATAGAACAGGCGATATAGTAAAATACAATGAAAAAGGTGAACTAATATATATATCAAGAAAAGATTTTCAAATAAAGCATATGGGCTATAGAATAGAACTTGGCGAAATTGAAAATAGAATAAATAACATTGATGGAATTATGAATTGTGCATGTATATATGACACAGAAAATTCTAAAATAGTGCTATTTTATCAAGGAAATATTGATGAAGTAGAAATATTAAATAAAGCAAAAGAAAAATTAAATAAAAAACAATTAGAAGAAGTTGGGACAGAAAGAACGCAAGGTAAGCCAATAAATATACTAAAAAGTAAAATTAAATATATATCAGAGATGTTAGAAAAGTTAAATTTGTACAAACAAGAAAAAATAACAATAGAACAAAAGAAAAAAGATTTAGAGAACAAAATACAAGGACAAGAGCAAAGAAGAGAGCTAATAAAAAAAATAAGTGAATTAAGTGAAAAAATAAGAATAGAAAGTGAAAAGGTTAATTATAAAAATAAAATTAAAGAAGAAAAGCAAGATGAAATAGAAAATTTGAAGAGAGAAAAAGAAGAAATAACAAATATATCAAG
>ENA-OORT01000186-OORT01000186.1-human-gut-metagenome-genome-assembly--contig:-NODE-186-length-8583-cov-1.369841_pt1 | contig 8583 bp, 8 predicted proteins | sample MGYA00241174_ERZ501206 | MGnify/ENA primary metagenome ERZ501206 (study PRJEB25962, sample SAMEA2042498) | human gut metagenome | biome: human gut; feature: human-associated habitat; material: faeces... | reverse complement strand
TTGTGGGACTCGTACGGTAGCACTGGCAACCCTTCGTTGGGCGTGCGTGCCGTAGTTCCAGTAGAATAAAATACAAAGGCGAGGATATATTCCTCGTCTTATTTCAATTTATTAACTTTAACCTTTATTTTTTTATCACTTAATTCTGCATAAAGCTTTATATCATAACCAGTGTTATTTTCAAACTTTAAATCTAAACCATCATAAGCAACAGTTGAGTCTTTACCCATTTTTATATAGCCAACTTCTTTTCCGTGTTCGTGCCTTTCAGTAACTTTAATACCGTCTATCTTATCTACAGCATTATATATAGTTGTACTCACTTGGCAATTTCCACCACCATATCCTTTTTTTAATTCACCATCTATAAATACTCCAGCCTTTTTATATCCTCTATCAGGAGTAGGATTTCCAGCAACTTTATTAAATGAAAATTCTTCACCATCTTTTATTATTGTACCATTTATCTCATTACAAGTAATACGTATATTTGTATCACGATTATCGTCATCATCTATTATCTTAGTTGAAAAATTAGAAATTTCTTCTTCAACAACAACAGGTTCTTTTGAAATATCATTATTTAAACCAGTGCTATTTTCCACTTCAGTACTTAATCTATTTGCATTGTGGTCAATTTCATCATTAAAATTAAATTTATTAAAATAGAAATATGCTATTAATACTATAAAAGCAATTAAAATTATTATAGGTAAAATATATTTTTTCATAACTACTCCATAAAATTAAACTTTCATTTGTTATTATGGCAAATTTTCATAAAAATATGCAATAAAATAAGCTTTTTTATTGAGAAAAAAATTATTTTGTGATATAGTATGGAGAGAAAAAATAATTTAAACAATAGGAGTAAAAATGAGTACTTTAGTGCAAATTATAAAAGAACATATAAGTTATAAAAATCAAATATTTAAACTTGCAAAAGCAGATTTAGTTAAAACATATAGAGGTGCGGCTTTAGGTTGGATGTGGGCTATTATCAAACCAGCAGTAACTATATTTGTTTATTGGTTTGCTTTTACAATTGGATTGAGAGCAGGAAAATCGGTTAATGGATTCCCATACTTTTTGTGGATAATAGCAGGTGTTGTTCCATGGTTTTATATTAGTGAAATGATTACAGGTGGAACAGAATGTATTAGAAAGTATAGTTATTTAGTAACTAAAATGAAATTCCCAGTTGCAACAATACCAACATTTATAAACATATCGAAATTTTCGATTCATGTGTTATTAATTGCAATAGTAATTATAATATTTATGGTATTGGGATATATGCCAGATATATATTTACTACAATTACCAGTATATATGTTATTAGCATTTTTATTTTTGAACTTTTGGGGACTATTTTCTTCACTATTAGGAGTAATTAGTAAGGATTACAGTAATTTAGTAAAATCTTTTATAACAGCTTTATTCTGGCTATCAGGAATTATGTGGAACCCAGATACTATTGGAAATGAACTTGTAAGAAAACTTTTAAATTTAAACCCGGTAACATTTTTAGTAAGTGGATTTAGAAATTGTTTTATAAATAAAATATGGTTTTGGGAACAACCCAAAAGACTTATATATTTCCTAATAATAACAGCTATTTTGCTAATTTTAGCAATTGCAACATACAAAAAATTGAGAAAAGATATACCGGATGTATTATAAACTAGGAGGAAACGATGGACGATACAGTAATTGAATTCAAAAATGTTACTAAAATATATAAATTGTATAAAAGTGACAAACAAAGACTAAAAGCAATTATTTGGAAAAAAACACCATATAAAGAAAAAAGAGCAGTAAACAATGTATCATTTAAAATTCAAAGAGGAGACTCAGTCGCACTTTTTGGTAGAAACGGTGCAGGAAAATCAACTATATTAAAAATGATTACAGAAGTAGCATTTCCAACTACAGGAGAAATAAAGGTAAATGGAAGAGTAAGTGCACTTCTAGAACTAACATCAGGGTTTGATCCAGAATTTACAGGAAGGGAAAATATATATTTAAAAGGTCAATTATTAGGCTTAGATACCGAAGAAATAAAAGAGCTGGAGCCTGTTATTATAGAATTTGCACAATTAGGCGATTATATAGATCAACCTGTAAGAACGTATTCAAGTGGTATGAAAGCTAGATTAGGATTTTCAATAAATGTTAATATAAGACCAGAAATATTAATTGTAGACGAAGCGCTAAGCGTTGGTGATGAGGCTTTTAAAAATAAATGTATAAAAAAAGTAAATGAAATTATAAAAAATGAAAATGTTACATTGCTATTTGTAACACATGCTACAGGGGTAGCAAAAGAGTTCTGCAAAAGAGGAATGGTAATGGAAAGTGGTGTAATTACATTTGATGGAAATATAGCAGAAGCAATAGAAAAATATAATAGTTCAATAAAATAATATAAGGAGGAATTTAAAATGAATTTTGGAGGAATATTAGCAGGTGGAAGTGGAACAAGAATGGGAAAAACAGATTTACCAAAACAATTTTTATCATTAGGACAAAAACCAATTATTATTCATACAATTGAACAATTCTTGATTTCAACAAATATTGATGAAATAGTGGTAGCTGTACCACAAAACTGGATTAGTTATACAGAAGATATAATTAATAGATATTGTAAAGACAAAAAAATCCATGTTATTCAAGGTGGAGCTACTAGAAATGAAACAATAATGAATGTATGTAACTATATACAAAACATTAGTCCAAACGAAGAAAATATTGTTGTTACACATGATGCGGTAAGACCTTTTATAACACAAAGAATCATAAAAGAAAATATAGAAATGTGTAAAGAGTATGGTGCTGCAGATACTGTTATACCAGCAACAGATACAATAGTACATGCTAAATATGGACAATTTATTTCGGATATTCCTGTTAGAAGTGAAATGTACCAAGGACAAACTCCACAAACATTTAAAGTAAATGAATTTATAAATGTATATAATAGTTTGTCAGAAGGTGAAAAAACAATACTAACAGATGCAACAAAAGTATATGTAATAAGAGAGAAAAAAGTTGCTTTAGTAGAGGGAGAATCATATAACATAAAAATAACTACTAAATATGACTTGAAAATGGCAAATCTAATGATTAATAATATGAATGAGGAATAATTGAGATATGATAAATGAAGTTATAAAATTAGTAACCCCTAAAAATATAGAAATTTCTTTTCAAGAAGAAAATTATAATGATAATATGGTTGTAGTTAGACCAACATATCTATCAATATGTGCAGCAGACCAAAGATATTATCAAGGAAAGAGAAAAAAGGAAGTCTTAGATAAAAAGTTACCTTTAACTTTGATTCACGAGGGAGTAGGAAGAGTAATATATGACGCCAAAGGCGAATTTAAGAAAAATGAAAAGGTAGTTATGATACCTAATACACCAACTGAACAAGATGATATAATAAAAGAAAACTATCTGAGAAGCTCTAAATTTCGTTCAAGTTCAGCAGATGGCTTTATGCAAAGTGTAGTATATATGGATAGAGGAAGAATAATACCTATTCGTGATATAGATGAAGAGGTAGGAGCATTTATAGAACTTTCAAGTGTTGCAGTTAACGCTATAGAAAACTTTATAAAGAAAAGTCATAAAAGAAAAAACGTTATAGGTGTTTGGGGATGTGGAAATATGGGATACATCACAACATTGCTCTTAAAAAGTTATTTCCCGGATAGTAAAATAGTAGTAGTAGGAACAAGAATGGAAAAACTAAATTATTTTTCTTTTGCTGATGAGGTTAAACTAATTACAGAATTGGAACCAGACTTTATGGTGGACCATGCGTTTGAATGCGTTGGTGGAATAAAATCTGAAGATGCAATAGAACAAATAATTGACCATATTAATCCAGAAGGATGTATTTCACTAATGGGAGTTTCAGAAGAACCTGTGGATGTCAACACGAGGATGGTGTTAGAGAAGGGGTTAACTCTATTAGGAAATAGTAGAAGTGGATATGAGGATTTTGAAAAAGCAGTGGAATTAGAACAAGATAAACAAACACAAGCATACCTAAAAAATATAATATCAGAACAGATTGAGATAAATTGTTTAAATGACATTAACGAGGCTTTTGACAGAGACTTAAATAATGATTTTAAAACTGTAATGAAATGGAATTTATAATATGAAGAAATTTGCAAAAAAGATTAAAATAATAATAACACAAGCATGTATAATTATCTTAAATAGAATATTTACTATAACTATACCACTTCAAGAGAATAGGGTATTGTTTATATCTGACAATAGAAAAGAATTAGGCGGAAATTTAAAATATATGTATGACTTCTTACCTGAAAAATACGAAAAAGTAGTATCAATAAAAGTAGATAGAAGAGAAAAATTAGGGATAAAGCATTTTATAGAAAGAGTAAAGTACTTGTCTACGTCAAAATATATTTTATTAGAAGATTTGGTTCAAGCTACTTCACATATAAAAGTAAGAAAAGGACAAGAAGTAGTTCAATTATGGCATGGCCCAGGAGCGTTTAAAAAGTTTGGATATAGTAGAGCAACTACTGACCTAGGGAAAGGACATATTCACAAAGGCTATAAAAGGTATACAAAAGCTATAGTTAGTGGAAGTAAAATAAGAAATTGCTATGCAGACGCATTTGGAATGAATTTAGATAAAGTGCAAGCCACAGGTTTTCCAAGAACAGATTTATTTTTTGATGAGCAAAGCAAAAAACAAAAAATAGATGAAGTATATAAAAAATATCCATTTATAAAAGGCAAAAAAGTAATTTTATTTGCTCCAACATATAGAGGAACTCAATTTAGAGATGCTCATTATGATATAGCTAAATTGGACTTAGAAAAGATTTATAACGAATTATCAAAGCAAAATTATATTTTTATTTTCAAATGGCATCCATTTTTAGCTAACAACATTAGAATGAAACTAAAAAGTGGATATGATCAATATAAAGAACATTCAAATTTCTACTATGATTTATCAGCAGAAGGAGATATAAATGACTTGTTATTAGTGACAGATATATTGATTACAGATTATTCATCAGTTATATTTGATTATTTCTTTACTAATAAGCCAATTATATACTTCACATATGATTTAAAAGATTATGAAAATGATAGAGGCATGTATTTTCCATTTCAAGATTATGTATATGGAGAAGTTACTATAACAAATGATGAATTGATAGAGGCAATTAAAAAAGAAAATCTTGAAGAAGAAAAAAGAACAAAATTTAAACAAAAATTTTTGGATGCATGTGATGGTAAATCTACTGCCAAAACATACAAATGGATTTTTGAAAACAAGCTAGATTAGAAGGGAACACATGAATGAAAATAATACTAATAAAAATAGGAATTTTTATCTTAAACATAATATATTTTTTTATAAAATTGTTTCCTATAAATAAAAATAAGGTAACTTTTATTAGTAGGCAAAGTAATGAAGTATCATTAGATTTTACAATGATAGCAAAAGAACTAAAACAACAAAATGAAAATATAAAAATCGTTTTTCTATGCAAAAAACTAGGAACTAGTTTTAGTGAAAAAGTAAAGTATTGTTTTCATATGGTAAAGCAGATGTATAATATTGCAACATCAAAGGTGGTAATATTAGACAGTTATTGTATACCAGTTTGTGTATTGAAACAAAAGAAAAAATTAGTAGTAATACAAATTTGGCATGCACTTGGCTCACTTAAAAAATTTGGTTACTCAAGTTTAGATAAGAAAGATGGAAGAAATAGCAAATTAGCAAAAGCAATGAAAATGCACAGAAATTATACATATATTTTAACATCAAGTAATCTGTCTAAGAAGTTCTTTAAAGAGGCGTTTAACGCTAGAGATGAACAAATGCTAGTAATGAATTTGCCTAGAGTAGACTTTCTAAAATCTGAAAAAGAGCAAGAAAAAATGAGAATAAGATTTGTAGGAGTTTACCCAGAAACTAATAACAAAAAACAAAATATTTTATATTGTCCAACAAATAGAAAAGGACAAAAAATACCAATAGAAAATATAGTAAAAGATATTCCACTTGATAAATATAACTTTATTGCTAAGTTACATGACGGAACAGAAGTAATATATGTAAAAGGCAAAAAAATAGAGAAGACTTCAAACTTTACAGGTATGGAACTTTTACATGTTGCAGACTATATTATTACAGATTACTCGGCAATTGTATATGAAGCAGCAATTACACAAAAACCAATATATTTTTACACATATGATTATGAGGAATACCAAATAAATCGTGGAACATATATTGATTATATGAGTGAAATGCCGGGACCAATATGCAAAGATTTTAAAGAAATCATGAAAATGATTGAAGAAAATAAATATGATAAAGAAAAAGAAAAAAACTTCTGCCAAAAATATGTAAAAAATATAGAAAAAAATGCAACTAAAAAATTAGCAGAGTTAGTGTTAAATAATATGAAAGACTAAAAGGAGTAGATTTATGAAAGAGTATATGGTATCAGTTATTGTACCAGTTTACAACAATGAAAAATATATACCAGAATGTATACAATCTATAGAAAAGCAAACATATGACATTAATAAAATACAAATTGTTTTGATAAATGATGGATCTAAAGATAATAGCTTAAAAGTATGCAAAGAACTAGAAAAAGAAGACAACAATATTATTGTCATTTCTCAAGAAAATTCTGGTGTATCAGTAGCAAGAAATGAAGGCATGAAAAAGGCTGAAGGCAAATATATACTATTTTTAGATTCTGATGATATGTTAGAAAAACATAGCATAGAGCGACTAGTTGACTTTTTTGAAAAAAATAATGACAAAATAGACCTTGTAACATATCCAATGAAATTTACACAAATGAAAGGGCAAGAGCTAAAAGCCATTATCGTTATAGGTTCTATACAGAGGGAACAGGAATATATGATTTAGAAGAATCACCATATTTGGGACAATCTACTATTAATGTAATGATAAAAAATGAAAGGCAAAATCAAACTCTATTTGATAAAAATATGAATTACTCAGAAGACGAAGCTTTTAACACAAAAGTATTAATGAAAAAGAAAAAGATAGGATTTTGCAAAGAAGCAACTTATATTTATAGAAAAAATGTAGGATCAGTTACTAAAAACAAATCAAATCCTTATTACACATTTGAAAGTTTAACAAAATACAATGAAGATTTAATAGAAAATTACAAAGATGAAAAAGGAAGAATACCTAAGTATATTCAAGCAATTATATTAAACAATTTAAGATGGAGAATAAAAACAGACGAAATCTTTCCATATCATTATGAGGAAAATGAATTTAACAATGCAATTTCTAGAATAAAAAATATTTTATCATATATAGAAAATGGTACAATATTAAATATGCCAAATATGCCAATTTACCATAAGTTTTACATATTCAACCTTAAAGAATTAAACATGAAGCCATATTATGGTGATAATTCATTTGCTATTATGAGTGGTAATGAAGTTATATTCAGCAGTGAAACAATTGAAATATCTTTTATAAGACTAAAAATAAAAGATTCAAAAAAAATATATATATTAGGATGTGTAAAATCTCCTATATGTGAATTTACAAAACCAAAAGTATTTTTAAAATATAAGTTAGATGACAATGATATTATTATAAAAGAAATGAAGCTTGAAGAAGCAGGACTTTCACATTATCAATCAACAATAAAAACAAATACATTTTATAAATTTGAATGTGAGTTAAATATAGAGGACATACAAAAATTTGAATTCTATAGCACTATAGGAAATACTAAAATGACATCTGAATATAGATTTGGTGGACGAGTTGTATTTAATGATTCACTAGAAAGATATAAATTTTTAACTAAAAACAAAAAATATATTTTAGAATATAATCGAGAAATAAATGCATTTACTGTAAATAAAACTACAAAAGAAAAAATAAAACAGTTAAACAAAGAAAATAAGCTTATATATGAAAAGCTTGACCCACATATAAATATGTATAGATGGTTAGCCAAAAAAGTACATAAAAAAAATATTTGGCTATATTATGATTCGGCAAATGTATATGATAATGGATATTATCAATTCCTACATGACTTAGAAAAAAAAGATGGGATAAACAGATACTATATTTATGACAAAATGAATGAAAAATTGAAAGAAAAATTTACGCCAAAACAAAGAAGACATTTATTAAAATATGGTTCATTAAAACATAGATTGTACTTTTTGAACTCAGATAAAATTATATCGTCTGATATATCACTAAGTGTTTATTGTCCATTTAGAAAGAGTATAAAGTGGTATAGAGACATTATAAATTATGAATTGATTTATTTACAACATGGAATTTTATATGCTAACTTATTACAAATGTATGGTAAAGAATTTAATGAAATAGACAAAATTGTAATTTCATCCGAGTTTGAAAAGAAAAATCTAGTAGAAAATTATAAATATAATGAAGAAGTATTTGCTTTTATTCTCCTTGACGATATTTCTATTTGCATGCAACAAAGACGAAGAAATATCGCAGGACGTGATATTGACTCC
>ENA-OORT01000172-OORT01000172.1-human-gut-metagenome-genome-assembly--contig:-NODE-172-length-8879-cov-1.702856_pt1 | contig 8879 bp, 8 predicted proteins | sample MGYA00241174_ERZ501206 | MGnify/ENA primary metagenome ERZ501206 (study PRJEB25962, sample SAMEA2042498) | human gut metagenome | biome: human gut; feature: human-associated habitat; material: faeces... | reverse complement strand
TCGGGAAATAAATTCCTGGAGCTCTTTGATCTTCTCTTCTTTTTTCTTATTTGCTTCTTTCATTTGTTTTAATGCTAATTGACTAGATTCATACCAGAAATCATAATTACCAGGATAAACTTTTATCTTTCCAAAATCCACATCTGCTATGTGTGTGCATACTTTATTTAAAAAGTACCTATCATGTGATACAACTATTACTGTGTTTTCAAAATTAATTAAAAACTCTTCTAACCAGTTGATAGTTTTTAAATCCAAGTCATTTGTTGGCTCATCTAATAGTAGTATATCTGGATTGCCGAATAATGCTTGAGCTAAAAGAACTTTTACTTTTTCTTTTCCTTCTAATTCAGACATTTTTTTATAATGATTTTCTGTTTCTATTCCCAATTCATTTAATAGTTGACTAGCATCTGCCTCTGAATTCCATCCATCAAGTTCAGCAAATCTCTCTTCCAACTTTGCCGCTTTCATTCCATCTTCTTCTGAAAAATCAGGCTTTGCATATATTGCATCTTTTTCTTGTCTAATTTTATACAGTTCTTCATTTCCCATTATAACTGTATCAATAACTGAAAAATCTTCATATGCAAAGTGGTCTTGTTTTAAAACAGATAGCCTTTCTGTTTTTTCCTTTGTAACTTCTCCTTTGCTTGGCTCTAGCTCACCAGACAAAACTTTTAAAAAGGTTGATTTCCCAGATCCATTTGCTCCTATTATTCCATAACAGCATCCTTTATTAAATTTTATATTTACATCTTCAAACAATGTTCTTTTTCCAAATCTAATTGTTACTCCTACTGCATTTAACATTTTAAATCCTCCTTGTATTTTAACCTATCACTAATTATACAATACTTTCCAGTATATGTCAAAAAACACACTGTATGTGTGTGTCTTTTAATTTAGCATACGCTTTCGTTTTAACCATATTGTTGCAACTATGCACATTATTATAGAAAAAACTGTAATTATTAAAAATCCTAGTGGTTCTCTTTGAAATGGAAGTTCTACATTCATTCCCCATATACTTGCTATTAATGTTGGTATGGCAAGTATAAATGTTACAGATGTTAATATTTTCATTACCGCATTTAAGTTATTAGAAATTATTGAAGCATATGTATCCATTGTACCACTTAAAATATCACTATATATTTTAGCCATTTCAATAGCTTGTTTATTTTCAATAATAGAATCTTCTAATATATCTTCGTCTTCTTCATATAATTTAATTATTTTTCCACGCATTGTTTTTTCCATTACAACTTCATTAGATTTTAAAGATGTTGTAAAATACACTAAACTCTTTTCTAAGTTTAATAATTTTAACAATGCTCTATTTTTCATTGAGTTTTTTAGTATCGACTCCGCAATTTCAGTTTCTTTATTTATTTTCTTTAATAAATTTAAATACATTGAAGCATTACTATATAATATTTGTAATAAAAATCTACTTTTCTTATATGTTATAACATTTTCTGTTTTTATATCTTTAATAATATCATTATTTTTTTGTGATACTGTAATTATATAATCGTCTCTTACAAAAATCACACCTATTGGCATTGTTACGTACACTCTTCTAGTTCTGTCACTTTCTATAACAGGAATGTCTATTATATATAATGTTGTATTGTCATCATCTTCTGTGTCTATTCTGGCTTTTTCCTCTTCATCTAAAGAATATCTTATAAAGTCTTGTTTAATTTGAAGTGCTGCACATACACGTTGAATTTCTTCTTCTGTCGGGGATATCATGTTAATCCAATTACCTTTTTTTAGGTCTTTGGTTTCCTCTGTGATGTTTGTATTAATATCTGTATTATACATTTTTATCATTTGTATCCCCCCTTTAAGAAATTACAGCTCTTATATTTTCTTATTTTTTGTTATTACTATTATTCCCATTATTAATATAGTAATTCCAAGTATTCCTAAAACAACAATTGCAGGTTTTTTGTCTTCCTCTTGAACTTGAATGTCATTTAGCGAAGTATACGCATTGATTTTATATGTTCTTGTTGTTGTTCCATCTTCGGCAGTTACTATTATTTTTATAATATTTTCTCCTTCTTTTAAATTGGAGTTTCCAACAATTTCTATTTTACTTTTCTCATTTTCAGGTTTTGCTAAAATATTTAATTTTTTTGTATTTTTGTCAATTGTTACATTGTAGCTATATATATTGTTTTTGAATTTTGGAGATATGCTTGCACCCTCTATCTCTAAAGTTTGTAAATTAGCATTTGCCATTTTTGCATTATCAATTTTTGTTACATATATATAATATGTTTTCTGATTTCCTGCTTCCGCTGTAACAACTATTTCTATTGTATTCTTTCCTTCTTTTAAATTCTCGTTTCCATATATTGCTACTTTTGCCTTTTCACTGTCTGTATATGTTTCTATATCTATTTTTTCGGTATTTAAATCTACTGTTAAACAATATTCTGTAGTATCCTTATCAAACTCTGGCTCCATATTCTCAATTTTTATTATTCTTAAATTCGCATTTTCAGATTTACTTTCTTCATATCGTGGTGGATTGTAGCTTGGATACTCAGGCTCATAATAATTGTTTTCTTCTTCGTGATTTTGCTCTGGTTCTGTCACATTTTCCTGTGTATTATTTTCCTCCGTAATATTTTCGCTTGTATTGTTTTCATCTACTATCTTTTCTGTTATATTAGATTCTTCATTTTCTATTTTTTCTGTTAATGCTTTTACATTTGTTGATAAAATGAAAATTAGCAGAATTATAACACCTATTACTTTAATTTTTCTCATATTTTATTAACATTCCTTTCTAAATTGTTAATAATTAATATTGCCACTCTTCATTTTGCAATATTTTTTTTGGATTTATTGTTGTAAGCTCATTAATTTTGTTTTCTCCTATTATCTTTCTTATTTTTTTAATCGCATCTAAAATAATTAAATAAGTTCCATTTTCCCTATGCACATCGCTTCCTAAAAAATGTACTTGATTTTTTTTCAATAGTGTTTTAATAGTTTTTTCAGCTTCACGTCCATATAAATTTACAATACTTCCATAATTGCATTGAATCAAGCATCCCTTTTCAATGTATTCTTCGACAATATCTGGATCTTTTTGTACACACTTATACCTTTCAGGGTGAGCAATTATTGGTTTTATTCCCTTTGCTTCTAAATAATATACAACATAGTCAAAATATTTAACATTTGTTGCTAATGGTAGCTCTATTAACATATATCCGCTATTTGCAAGTGTTAATATTTTTTTGTTTTCCAACAATTCTTCCATTTGATTAGTTATATATATTTCCATTCCAGAGTGTAAATTTATTTTAGTTCCTTGCTTTTTCAGTACTTCTTGTAATTTTTCCTTCCAAAATATTAATTCTTGTGCGTTAGTTTCGTAATAATTTAAAAGAAAGTGTGAAGTTAAAATAACATCTGTAAAGCCTGCTTCTTGTGCCTCTTTTAAAATGTTAAAAGTCTCTTCTACACTTCTTGCACCGTCATCTACATTCGGAATAATATGTGAATGTATATCAATCATTTCAAACCTCTATTTATTCTTTAAATATTCATTTAACTGTTCTGTTATCTCTTGTTTTTTATTTTCTTCTATATTCCCTGTTGTTTCAAATTGATAATCTGCCTTTTGATGTCTTCTTGTTGGCTCCACTGATGTTGTTGAGCCATAATAATATGTAGATTTATATTCTTCTGGTTTAATAGGAATTTTGTTTATAATAACTCCTGCTATTTTACCACCAACATTTTCTATTGATTTTTTTACTTTTGCTAAATCTTCCTTTTTTGTTGATTTATATGCAGTTACTATTGTTGTTGTGTCTGCTAATCTTGCCAATATCAATGCATCTGTAACTAGTAAAGCTGGTGTTCCATCTAATATAACAATGTCAAAAGTCTTCTTTAATTTTTCCAACATTTCTTCCGTCTTTTCCGATGCTAACAATTCAGATGGATTTGGTGGAACATTTCCAGAAGGTATAATATATAAATTATCTATTTCCGTAGTTGTTACATATTTTAGTATGTCTATTTTTTTCCCTCTTTCATCTACTCCAGATAGATAATTTGATAGTCCTGGTGTTGAATTTACAGAAAACATTGTTGCTAATCTGCCTTTTCTCATATCTGCATCAACTAATACAACTTTTTTGCCTGCTTGTGCAAAAGTTACAGCTAAGTTAGAGGATATCCAACTTTTGCCTTCTCCAGGCATCGTAGAAGTTATTAATATTGTTTTTAAATCTTTTTGTGAATTCATAAACTGTAAGTTTGTTCTTAAAGTCCTAAAAGTTTCCGCTATTGGTGATTTTGGACTTCTTTGAGTTATTAATTCTTTTTTCATATTTTATTCAATCCTTTCTCTTTGGTATTCTTTATCTTACTCTTTTACTTTTAATTTCCACATCATAATTTGGTATTGAACTTAATACTAATAGTTCTGTTGTAGCTTCTACATCTTGCTCAGTTTTTATAGTATTGTCTAACATATTGGCAATTAATACATAAACTGCTGCTATTACAAGTCCTATAAATGCAAATATAACTACATCTTTCATGTGATTAATATTGCTTGGCACTGCATTAGCCTCTGCTCTATCTAATAAATATACATTGCTTATGTTATATATTTCTACTATTTTTTCGCCAAATACTTTTGCTATTTCATTTGCTATTGCTGCTGCTTTGTTAGGATCTTTGTTTGTTACAGATATTTCTATTATTTCTGTATTTTTTGCAGAATTAACTTTTATCTTTCCTCTTAATTCTTGTATGTTTGAATCTGGTATATTTAAGTTTTCACACACCTGTCCTAAAATAGCTTTTCTTTTTATCAACTCACTATATGTTGAAACAAGTTTTGAGTTCATTGTTAAATCTGTTGCACTAATAGCACCATCTCCAGTTTGCCCAGATGAAGAACTTTGTGCTAATACCAATGATGTGGTTGATGTATATTCGGGTTTAACAAAAAAATATGAATACCCTATACCTACGGCTACAAACATTAGCGTTATTAATATAATCTCTAACTTTTTATTCCAAAACATAAAAAACAATTCTTTTAAATCTAATTCTTCCATAATTTCCTCCTTAGTTTTTCATATGAATATAGTATAACCATAAAAAAAATATTTGGCAAGATATTTTTATATATTTTGCCAAAAAATCAACATTAACCAATGACAACATGTAATAAGCCAAATAAACCATCTTATGTTTTTTCTATTATTTTGAATAGGTTCATAATTCTATCTATTTCAAAAACTTATTTATCGAGCAACCATTCTAAAACATTTTTTATTTTTATTCCATCTTCATTAGAAACAGGTATTTTATCTGAAGTTAATATTATTTTTTCATAATTGTCATTTATTTTCTTTAATGATCGTAATTCTCTGTCTAATATTTTTGTGTCATTCTCATCAATTCCTTTTAAAGTATCTGTAACCTGTACATATAATCTTCCTTCATTATTTATTGCTACAAAGTCTACTTCGTATTCTTCTATTTTTCCTATATATACATCATAACCTCTTCTTAAAAGTTCAAAATAAACCACATTTTCTAATATATGACCGAAATCTCCTATTTTTCTCCCTAGCATAAAGTATCTAAAGCCTAAATCAGATACATAATATTTCCCTTGAGTCTTTAAATATTCTTTTCCTTTTATATCATATCTTGAAGCTTTATATAAAAAGAAACTTTCTGTGAATCCTTCTAGATACCTTTCAACTGTTCTTACATTTATATCTTTACTATCATTTATCATGGTATTTGCTATATTATTTGCAGATACAAGACTGCCTATATTATCCATAGCAAAATTAGCAACATTTCTGAGCATAGCTTCATCTTGTATTTTCTTTCTTGTCATAACATCTTTTATTATTATGTCGTTATATACACTGCTTAAATACATACTTACATCGTCTTCAGTATCTAATGATGTAGTATATGGAAGTGAGCCTAATGAAATATATTTTTGATATAACTCTTCATTATTTAAATCTTCATAAGCTTCTTTATATTCTTTAAAAGATAGTGGTAACATTTTAACTTCTATATGTCTTCCAGATAAAAGTGTTGCAAGTTCACTTGATAAGAGATTAGCATTTGAGCCTGTTATATACAAATCAACGTTTTTCTTTATATATAAGCTATCCACTGCTTTTTGGAAGCCATCTATTTTTTGAACTTCATCTATAAATATATAATATTTTTTCTTTTCTTTTAATTTATCATTTATATATTTATATAATGTCATATAATCTGTTATAAAGTTATACTCTAAATCTTCTAAATTGATACTTATTATTTGACTTTCTTCTACTCCATTTTCTTTTAAATAATCTTGAAACATTTCAAGTAAAGTAGATTTGCCACATCTTCTTATTCCAGTTATAACTTTTATCAATGCTTTATCTTTAAATCTCTTTAATACATTTAAGTATTCATCTCTACTTATCATAAATACCTCCTTTTTCTATTTAAATTATACATCATTTCAGCGCAAAAGTAAAATTTTTGTACTGCACTACAAAAATCTCTGATTTTTGTAGTCTTTTTGTATTATGTTTGTACTATTCAAAATATCCAACAAATTATTTTATATTCACCTTGATATTTAAATTCAATTTCAATACTTCCGTCTTCATTTGAACTTCTCAGAAAACATTTCTCTAAGAAATAACTTGAAAAAAACATTATGAAAAAAGACTGTAAAACATTAAACAGTTTTACAATCTCTATTTTAATATATACATTAAATTAGCACAAGGAAAATCATACACCAAAAATCGACAATTTAAGGGCTGTCCCCCAATTGTGCAAACGGGACATTTAGGGACGGTCCCTAATCGAGAATTTTCTCTATTTCTTGCTCTGTTAGTCCTGTTGCCTCTGCGATTGTCTCTTTATCTATTTTTAGCTTTAACATTTTCTTGGCTATTTCTATTTTTTCTTTCTGTGAACCTTCCATTATGCCTTTTTCAATTCCAACTTCTAGTCCCTTTTCATATATTGCTTTCTCATCCATTATCGCTTTTTGCCTTAAGTCTGCTATTCTTTGCATCTTTTCATCTTCACTTAGATTATCTAATTTTTTTACTGCTTCTTTTAAGTTTTCGTTTTCCTTCATTTTTTCAGTCACCCTCTCTGATTTAGGATTTTCCAAAAAATATAGCCAGTCCAATAAATTATCTTGCTCTTTTTCTTTTCCTATTATTTTCGGTAATTCAATTATATCTATTTCTAATTTTTGTGTCAATATAATTTTCTTTCCTTGTTTATCTTCCATTATCTTCCATCTGCTATGATAATCTAACTCTTCCAAATTTTCTATTTTAAAATCTGTTATTAATATTACTATTGCCTTTTGCAATATTTTATAGTCTTCTCCTGATTTTATTTGTCTACTATACAGTCTACTCCAATAATATAGGATTCTTTCTATTATGTTTTTCTTATCTACGATTTGTAATTCTATATTACAAATTTCGTTCTCGTCTAGCTTTGCAATTATATCCAAAACCCCTAATTTTTCATCTTTAAACTCTCTTCTTAATATTGGATTTCTACTTAAATCTATACTATCTATTTTTCTTTCCAATATTGTTTCTAAAAATCCCTTTGTAATACTTTCATTTCCTACTTCTCCAAATAATGCTTGAAATACAACGTCTAATTTTGGTGATAATGTTTTTATATTTTTCATTTACTTCATCCTTTCTTTTTTTCTTTTTTATTTGATAAATTATCACCTACTTTCTTTTTGGATTTAATACATTTGAAAAATTGTAAGACAACTTCTTAGAAAACATTTCTCTAAGAAATAACTTGAAAAAAACATTATGAAAAAAGACTGTAAAACATTAAACAGTTTTACAATCTCTATTTTAATATATACATTAAATTAGCACAAGGAAAATCATACACCAAAAATCGACAATTTAAGGGCTGTCCCCCAATTGTGCAAACGGGACATTTAGGGACTGTCCCTAATTAATGTTATTCTTTTTTAAATTTTCTATATCCTGCATATCCTGCTCCGCCTAATGTGCCTAACCCTATAATTCCTGCCAACGGGTTTGCTTTTTCCTTCTTGTCTCCTATAGTTTCTTCTTTATTGCCCACCTGATTATTTGTTGCAGTTTTAATGATAGTATTATTTTCTACTGTCGATTTCTCTTTAACGTTTACTTTTATTGTACTTGTTTTGCCATTAGACATTGTTGCAGTTATATCCACAGTGCCAGCTCCTTTAGCAACTAGTTTTCCTTCTTCATTAATCATTGCTATGCTTTCATCACTTGATTCCCATGAGATTTTTTTATCTGTCGCATTACTTGGTAATATTGTTGCTGTCAATATTTTGCTTTCTCCCACTTCAATACTTTTTGTACTTGCATTTATTTCTACTTTTGTTACCTCTATATCAGATGGTTTTGCTATGGTTTCTTTTGTGTCTTCTTCTGAATTTGATTTACTACCTTTAGATGTATTTGATGAGTATGGACATACTCCACCTGTGTGCAAATGAGCAGGATTTCCTCCACAATGGTAATGATAACTCCCTAAGCCACTTTTGTTTTTGTTGTCTCTATGCCCTCCGCTCGAATCCGTTCTTCCAGAATGTGCAAAAGTGCTTACTCCTATTAATAATATACCTGTAATAATTAATAGAATAAATAAAATTTTTTCATGAATTTTCTTCATTTGATATCGCCCTTTAATAGTATATCAATTTCTTATTGCGAAATTTGTCGAAAGTTGTATCAAAACATAAAAAAATGCAACTTAGTCAAAAGTCACATTTCTATATTATAAAATTTGTTTAATGCATAAGTTTA
>ENA-OORT01000153-OORT01000153.1-human-gut-metagenome-genome-assembly--contig:-NODE-153-length-9423-cov-1.200576_pt1 | contig 9423 bp, 7 predicted proteins | sample MGYA00241174_ERZ501206 | MGnify/ENA primary metagenome ERZ501206 (study PRJEB25962, sample SAMEA2042498) | human gut metagenome | biome: human gut; feature: human-associated habitat; material: faeces... | reverse complement strand
GGCACTGGCACCGTACAAGGCTGCCATTCTGCCGCTGTCCAAGAAGCTCAGCGAAAAGGCACGGGAAAAAGTGTCCTTCCTCATGGAACTGGTGAATGAGGAAAAGGGCGATACGAAAAGCTATCTTCGGAAAATCATTCGCTGCTGCTGCGATAACAGGTGCAGCTCCGGTTCCGGTTCCGCCTCCCATACCACATGTGACGAATACCATATCAGCGCCCTTTACTGCTGCCTGAAGCTCCTCTGCGCTCTCCTCAGCGGCCTTCTGACCGATCTCAGGCTGCGCACCTGCGCCGAGTCCCTTTGTAAGCTTCTCTCCAATCTGTATAAGTGTAGGAGCCTTACAAAGCTGTAAAGCCTGCTTATCTGTATTGATGCCGATAAACTCTACTCCACCAATATTCTCATCAATCATTCTGTTAACTGCATTGTTACCGGCTCCTCCGACTCCAATGACAATAATCTTTGCGCTGTTATCAGCCTCGTTAGTTCTTATCTCAAGCAAGGTGATTCCTCCTCTTTCTTTCCCAAAATTTAATTTTCTATATAAAAATATCGAATATTCTTAAACTCATTTATTCTATAATATAATTTTTCTCCAAAATAATCAACTATAAAATATGATTTTTTTTATTTAGTTTTGCATTATTCTGACTTGTCAAACACAATATTTGTTGTTTCTTCCGTCCAGCTCTCTAAATGTAGTGTACCGGACTGTCCCTCAAGCGATGGCATGATAGCCTTAAGCCTCTCTATTTTACGTGTAAGCTTTGTCGTGTCACCAATTATCACACTCACATTACCATACTTGACTACCGGTGCATTTTGCGCACCATAATCCACAGAATCCGGCACAAGGTCCTGCCTTTTTAATCCCTGGGTAAGCTCAAGGATATCTTTTAGCATAGCATGCTTAATAGGCAGCTTCTCATAAAGCACTACCTTGTCACAGCTTATGCCGTCTATACATGGCACACCCGGCACCGTGTCTGAGGATGTTTCCACCACAAAGCCATCCTTATCAAAATATGCATTCTCATTAATTCCCGGAATATATATGTATCCAAGCATTCCTTTTTCATAAACTGATATATGAAGAGTATGCGGACTATCCAGGCTTATGCTCATTGTATCAATAAACGGTATTTTTTTAGTATCCTTTACCTTATATTTCAGATAGACATACAGTGAGTTCCATGAGTACTTATCATTAAGCACCGCATCCTCTATAGTCTTTTGGTCATAAAGCTCATTGCCCTCGACAACTACCCTTTTTACCGTAAACAGCTTAAGTGCAATGAGAAGCAGTATCGCGAGCACTGCTATCGTAATTAGCAGTCCCATAAAAAAATGCTTTAATCTCTTTTTATGTTTTCTTTTTTTCTTAATCATTATATTTCACGCCTTAATCTACACATTTTCAAGCCTGATGCCTCTTGACACAGACAAAACAAGCCCTATTTCCGCCATCAGGAATATGATTGACGTACCTCCATAGCTGATAAACGGCAGAATAACACCGGTATTTGGAAGTGAATTGGTAACTACCGCAATATTCAGTATCACCTGGATTGCAATATGACTCATCACACCAATCACTAAAAGTGAGCCATACAAATCCCTTGCATTGTTTGCAATGACCATCATACGCCATATAAGCAGTATAAAAAGTAAAATAAGGCAGATAGCCCCAAACAATCCAAGCTCTTCACAAATAATTGTAAATATCATATCATTTTGTGACTCCGGCACATTGCCAAGCTTCTGTAAACTCTCTCCAAGTCCTTTTCCAAACAATCCGCCCGAGCCTATCGCATAAAGTCCCATCATAGTCTGGAATACTGCGTCTGTTCCCGCAGTCTCCGGATGCAGCCATGCCTCAATACGTGTACTTCTATAGCCTGCCAGCATGACAAACGCCACTGCAAACACAACTACCGCCACTGCTACAATAATAAACTGCAGATACTTTGGGCTTGCGACAAACAGCATACAGACCGAAATGCCTATGATGATAACTGCCGTACTCAGATTGCTGATTGCAACAACTATTATGAGCGGAATAAGCATAGCAAGCACCTTTACCAGACTTAAAAATTTATCAAACTGCTTGGGGATCTTGTCTATAATCATAGCCATAAACAGTATGACCGCAATTTTAGCCACTTCTGAAGGCTGGAACTGTATTGGTCCTATGCCAATCCATCTCGATGAACCATGTGAGCTTGAGCCTATTTTTGGCACAAACACAAGCACACACAGTATAAGCGATACTATATACGCAAAAAAGCCAAGCTTTTTCCAATATCTGTAGTCGACCTTTGCCAGAAATACCATAGGTATAAGTCCCAGTACAATATTTCGTATCTGAAGCTTAAGATAGTGCATGCTGTCATGATTTTTGATGGCCGATGTGTATGCACTCGAGCTATATAGCATAACAAGACCAAAGCAGAGCAGAAATATAACTATAAACAACAGGTTGTAGTCGAAATAAGGTATTCCTTTTTCTTTTTTTTCTTTATTCTTGCTACTTCTTCTACGCTTTCCTGCCAAAATATTTACTCCTTAAATCCTTTTACTATTTCCTTAAAGATACGTCCGCGCTCCTCATAGTTAGGAAACATGCCCCAGCTTGCACATGCAGGTGATAAGAGCACCGCATCACCTGAAACAGCATGCTCATAGCAATAATTTACTGCATCCTCAAACGTATCCTTCTTTACAGTATTCATGAATCCGTGTCTGTGTGCACACTCTTCGATTTTATCTGCAGTCTGACCGATAAGCACAAGCTCCTTTACTTTGCCGTCAAAGGCCTCTATCCACTCATCATACTCCGACTGCTTATCATATCCACCGCCAATGAGAAGTGTCGGTCTGTTCATTGCACGTATACCCTGAATGGCTGCATCAGGATTGGTGCCCTTTGAATCGTTGTAGAATCTGACTCCACGCTTTTCAGTCACGTACTCTATCCTGTGCTCAACTGCCTTAAATACCTTAAGCACCTCGACAATCTTATCCATCGGTACCCCAAAGCTTATAGACATGGCACACGCTGCCATCACATTCTCAAAATTATGCTTTCCGAGGAGATTCAGCTCATTTACATCAATTACCTCATCGCGTACACCGTTGTGTGCGTATATGATGATGTCTCCGTCCAGATAAAAGCCCTCTGAAAGCTCAGACCTACTGCTGAAAAATATAACCTTAGCAGGGCACTTTGCTGCAAAATCTCTAAGCACCTCATCCTCGTAGTTTAACACGCAGTAATCATCTGCTGTCTGATTTTTTGTGATGTCCTCCTTTGCCCTGATGTAATTTTCCATAGTATGGTGTCGATTCAGGTGATCGGGTGTGATATTTAAAATTGCGCTTACATGTGGCTTAAAGGTATCTATTGTCTCGAGCTGGAAGCTTGATATCTCTGCAACCGTTACTGTCTCACCTGTGCTTCCTGTGACCATTGATGTATAAGGGATTCCGATATTTCCTACCACTCTCACATCCTTAAAGTAATTCTTCATTATCTCACCTGTCAGCGCTGTAGTGGTCGTCTTTCCGTTGGTTCCTGTGATAGCGATGATCTCACCTGCCCCAAATGTGTATGCAAGCTCTATCTCACCCCATATTTTAACGCCCCTGTCACGTAAGGCATTGACCATAGGAATGTCTGTTGGTACTCCCGGACTTAGCACAGCCACATCAAACTCATCAATCTGTTCATCTGTCAGGTCTCCTAAAATAAGCGGCACATCCTTAAGCTTTGGTGCTTTCTCATAAAGTGTTTTTGAATCCAGTTCTTTATTTCCATCAAACAATACTGTATCTATGCCATTTGCGCACAAAAGCTCAGTCGCTGCAATGCCACTCTTTCCTGTTCCGACAACAAGTACCTTTTTTCCTTGTAAGCTCATTTTTATTCCTCCATCTTTTATTGCAGCCATCCGTATGGATATGTTTAACAAATCAAATTCTCCAAACGACTGCCTTAATCATTAAATTATAGTATACGTTATTTAGTTCTATTTCGCAAGAGCCCGTAAATCAGTTACACACTCCTATCTCCTGTGCATATGGTATTATTTCCCTAAATATTTCAGCTGCAACCGGTGCAGCGATTGTTCCGCCATAGTATGCACCGCCCTTTGGATTATTTATTTTCACAAGCACCATAAGTGCCGGATCATCCACCGGATAAAATCCAAGGAACGAGGCTATATATACATTGTCACTTCTCGGAAGTGTCTGCGATGTAGCAGTCTTTCCTCCTATCGCATAACCTTCAACCTTTGCATTTTTTCCTGAGCCCTCTGCTACCACGCCCTCCAAAAGCTTTCGCAGTGTATCAGAGGTCTCTTCACTGCATATACCTGACGTCTGTTCAAAGGACAGCACCTCTTTTACCGTGCCTTCGGTGCTATGAATCTCCTTACCTATATGAGGAGTAATTCTGTTACCACCATTTATAAGCGATGATACTGTTGTCATAAGTTCGATAGGTGTGAGCTGGAATGACTGTCCAAATGAAATTGTTGCAAGCTCCACCTGGCCTATCTTATCCGGCTGATGCATTATGGTGGCGGCCTCTCCCGGCAAATCAATACCTGTCTTATCAAGCAGACCAAACCTCATGAAATCAGCATAATACCTCTCACTGCCTATTCTAAGGCCTAAATCAATAAAGACCGGATTGCATGAATTCTGTATTCCCTGCACAAAGGTCTCACTTCCATGTCCTGTTCTCTTATGGCAGTGTATGCGTCTGTCCTCCACAGTAATATATCCCGGGCAGTAAAAACTGTCATCAAGGCTCACCACATCCTCCTCCAGTGCGATTCCTGCCGTAATTATCTTGAATACTGAACCGGGCTCATATGTATCACTTACACATCCGTTTCTCCAGGCTTCATCATGGTTTTCACATGAAAAAGGATCATTCAAATTATATTCCGGGTAGTCGGTCATGGCATATATTTCTCCGTTTTTAGGGTTTAAGGCAATTATACTCACACTGTCTGCCAGATTTTGTGCATATGCCATCATTGCATTTTTCTCACATACTCTTTGTATATTTATGTCGAGTGTAGTGACAAGTGTGTCTCCTTTTTGTGGAGCTTCTCTTCTCTCCTTATAGCCCTTCACCTCCACACCTCTGCCATCACATACAGTGTATATCCGCCCGGGTGTGCCACGCAGAATTTCATCATATGTGGTCTCAAGCCCAACAACACCCTGACCATCTGCTCCTGCAAAGCCTATAACCTTTGAAAACAACTCATTAAGCGGATAGTACCTGACACTTGACTCGTCAACCTTTACCCCTGCCAAGCCATATGATAGTATTTTATCGCCTGTTTTTTTAGAGACATTGTTCTTTATTTTTTCAATGGATGTAACCTTATCCACCTTACTGCGGATAGTCTTTTCGTCAATCGAAAGCTCACTGCTTAAAACAGAGATGACTGCTTCCTTGTCGGTTATCTGATTGTGTATAACGCTTATGTTATATGCCGTTTCATTTGTCGCTATTATCCTTTCATTTCTATCCACTATATCTCCGCGTATTCCTGCAATATCACGCTCTCTTTCCTGAAGCGCACTTGCCTTTTTACTGTAATAATCGCCTTTTACTATCATGAGATAAAACAGCCTGAAACACAAGGCGATAAGAACAGCTGTCAGTATACTGCAAAATACGCATATTTTTCTTCTGTAGCGCGTATTGTTAAGTATCATGAACAAAAATGCCTCAATATTTTTACACTAATATATGCAAAAAATATTGAGGCTATTCTCTATTCGCCCTGCTCACCCTCCTGAGTGACCTTTTCTCCTGTCGGAGGATTTGTGCCTGTTATCGTAAGGTCAGCATTTACACCGGTCTGTTCCTCATCAGGGTATATATTCATATACGGAAGTACTTCCTTTAATATCTCTCTGGTCAGGTTCTGTGCATAGTTACTGTGAGGCTGATCCTGTACATTCGGCTGGTCGATTACAGTGTAAATAACAAGCTGCGGATCCTGCGCAGGCACACAGCCTATAAATGATACAAGATAGCAGCCCCTCTTTCTAAGGTGCGTTGTCTCATCATACATCTGCGCTGTTCCTGTCTTACCTCCCATTGAGTATCCGTCAACCTTTGCCACCTTACCGGTTCCGTTTGCAACTACATTCTGCAGGTAGTTTTTAAGTGTCGCACTTGTATTCTCTGACACTGTCTTTTTTAGCAGTGTAGGCTCAATTGTCTTTACTGTATTGCCGTTGTCATCTGCGATTTTCTTTACTACGTGCGGCTGATAATAATTGCCGCCATTCACCAGTGAAGAAAATGCACTGACCATCTCTATCATGGTACAGTTATAGTTCTGTCCGAATACGTTTGTCGCTAAATCGACAGGCTTTATATTGTCGAGTGTATACATGAGCGTTGATGTATTTGCCTCACCCGGCAGGTCAACACCTGTCTTTTGACCAAAGCCAAATACACTCTGATAGTACAGAAAATTTTCTGCACCAATCTTATATGACATCTGCATGAGTGCATCATTACATGAATCCATGAGTGCCTTTTCAAGTGTCTCTATGCCATGTCCGCTACGGTTGACGCATGATACCTTTTCACTGCCAAACATCTCATATCCATCACATAAAAATGTCATATCAGTAGTGAGCGTGCCTGTATCCAGTCCACATGCCACGGTAAAAGGCTTCTGTACAGACCCCGGCTCATATGTATGTGTAACACAGAAGTTCTGCCACAGCTTATTTAGTGCATCCATCTCCTGAGTACTGTCCTTTTTAATGTATCATCATCACTCATTGCATCAAGCTGCTCTTGTGTATAGTAATCCTTCATATTCTTCGGATCGTTAAGATCAAAGTTTGGATAATTCGCCATGGCCAGTATCTCACCATTTTTAGGATTTTCTATAATGACTGCAATATTTTCTGCGCCAAGTCCTTCTCTTGCATTATTTGCATAAGTATCTGAGAACAGTTTTATCTTATCCTCAACAATCGACTGGATATTTGCGTCTATAGTTGTGTACAGGGTATTTCCGTTTTGTGCAGCAATTACTGTCTTCTGGAAATCATTGTCTGCATTCAGATAGCCGTACTCCCTGCCATTTACACCATTTAAAGTGTCATTGTAATAGTTTTCGAGCCCGGTTGTACCTACATTTCCGGCGGAGGTAAAGCCGATAACTGAGCTTGCCAGTGTTTTAAACGGATAATTTCTCTGATACTCTGTCTCAAACCACACACCCTTGATGTTTGGGTTCTTCAGATTGCCCTTTTCGTCTGTTGCATCCTGCAGCTGTACAAATGGCTGAATTGCATCATATGACAGCTTTTTTAACAGTACAATATATTTGTTATCCTTGCTGTTATTTGCATAATCCTCAAGTGTTGCCCTGTCTAAATCCGGAAAGCACTGTGTCAGTGCATCTATCGTCGGAGTTATATACTCTTTCTTGCTGGTCATAACCGAGCAATCAAGTACAACATTATAAACAGCCACACTCGTAGCAAGCACTGTGCCGTTTGAATCCACAATATTTCCTCTCTGAAACGGTATTGTTTTGCTGTCATATGACTGTAATGATAGTACCTTTTTAGTATATGCGTCTCCGCTTGTATATTCAATAAACATCAGCCTGCCAATGAGTCCAAGCATGGCTACAACTATTAACATAAACAACGCAAACAGCTTTGTTTTCATTTTGCGTCCGATTTTTCTTACCGGTCTTTTTCTTGTCCTGGCTGCCAATATGATTCCTCCAATTTATTCAGGGATATCACTGTACTGATCCATATAGTTGTTCTTATCAATTGAGTAATAAACTATCTGATCCTGTGAAGCATATTTCATACCAAGTCTGTTGATAGCTGCATCCTTGATTGCATTTAAATCGACAGATGTAGTAATCTGCTTGTATCTGGCATCATTGTCAGCCTTCATATCATTTATCTGGCTCTCAAGTGCTGCAACCTCCTTCATCTGCTGTGTCACATTTGACCTTATCTGAATAAGTGAAACAGATACAAGGGCTGAAGCTGCCACACACGCTGTGAGAAAGGCTACAAATGCCCTGTTCATTGAGAGTGCTCTCTCCTGATTTCTTCTTGCAGATGTTCTTCTGTTTTTCTTTCTTCTTATTTCCTCAAGCTCTCTTGTCGATTTCTGTGGTCTTCTGACCGGTGCTGCCTCGTCAAGATCTCTTACTGCGTTCCCATTTATATAATAAGTAGTTTTATTCATTTAGCTGCTCCTTTTGCTGTCATTCTACAAATCATTCTTTTCAAACACACGAAGCTTTGCACTCTTCGAGCGTGAATTCTCTTCAAGTTCCTTTTCTGACGGAAGGATAGGTTTTCTTGTGATAACCGTTCCCTTCGATTTATTACCGCATACACATACCGGAAAACTCGGTGGACATGTACATGGATTTTCGTTTTTTTTGAAATTGGATTTTACTATTCTGTCCTCAAGCGAGTGGAATGTGATTATACATATCCTGCCGCCCGGATTAAGTAAATCTATCATGTCATCCAGGCTGTCCCTTAGCACATCAAGCTCATGATTCAGTTCAATTCTTATAGCCTGATATGTTCTCTTTGACGGGTGCCCACCGGTAGCTCTGACCTTTTGGGGTATCGCTGCCTTTATTATCTCGTTGAGCTCTCCTGTTGTCGTTATCTCTTGCTTTTGTCTTGCTGCTACAATGTGCTTTGCAATATTCTTTGCAAACTTGTCCTCACCGTAATCCCTGATGATACGGTACAGATCATTTTCGCTGTAGGTATTTACTATATCCCTTGCAGTAAGGGCATTCCTGTCATCCATACGCATATCAAGCGGTGCATCCTCACTCCTGTAGGTAAAGCCCCTCTTTGGTGTATCAAGCTGGAAGGATGACACTCCCAGATCCAGCATAATACCATCCACCTTTTCAATTCCGAGTGAATGAAGCACATTCTTCATATCAGAATAATTGCTTCTGACTATCGTTACCCTGTCTCCAAACTCCGCAAGTCTCTCTCCTGCCGCCTTTATGGCATCTGCATCCTGATCTATGCCTATCAGCCTGCCCTTGTCCGAAAGTCTCTTTGCTATCTCATATGAGTGCCCGGCTCCTCCGAGAGTACCATCCACATATATCCCGTCAGGACGGATGTTTAAATTTTCAATTGTCTCGTCCCTTAAGACTGAATAATGCTTAAATTCCATGTGGTCTCTCCATTTAAAATCAAATTCCTATGCCAAGCTCTGCCATATGATCTGCTATCTCATCCATATCGTCAAAATCAGAGTTTTCAAGGTATCTGTCCTTGCTCCAGATTTCTACTCTGCTGTATACTCCGACAGATACAACTTCCTTATCTATACCTGCGTATTCTCTTAAGTTC
>ENA-OORT01000150-OORT01000150.1-human-gut-metagenome-genome-assembly--contig:-NODE-150-length-9601-cov-1.996543_pt1 | contig 9601 bp, 11 predicted proteins | sample MGYA00241174_ERZ501206 | MGnify/ENA primary metagenome ERZ501206 (study PRJEB25962, sample SAMEA2042498) | human gut metagenome | biome: human gut; feature: human-associated habitat; material: faeces... | reverse complement strand
CTGTTCATATGGATTTTTGAGACACACGGAAGAAAGCTATATGCTGACATGCAAAATAGTGCCAAGAGAAACATATGATACGTTTGGTATTCTTTTAAAGTCTGATAAAGAGGCAAGTGGATGTTTATTTCTTGAATTTGACAAAGCAATGCAAAGGGTTTCATTTTTAAATCTTCCGATGGGAGTGGATCCATTTTGGGTACAGTCGTGTCAGGCGGTTCCGCCGGCAACCGAGCCTGGGCCTGATGGGGTGCGTGTCTGTGAGAAAACAATGCAAATTGAAGACGGAAAGGCAATAGACGTAAAGATTATTGTGGATCATGACATGATAGAGGCATTTATTGATGAACAGATAGCGTTCACATATAGAATATATGCCAAACCGGAATTTGAAACTGGTATAATTGCTCAGGATTCAAATGTTGAATTCTATAATTTAAGCATTTCCGGAAAATAATTGCGAATGGGAGAGACATGGATGGAAAAAGAATATGATATAGTTGCGATGGGAGAATTATTAATTGATTTTACACCGGCAGGAGTTTCAGAAACCGGCATGTGTCTTTATGAACGTAATCCGGGAGGGGCACCGGTAAATATGCTTACTGCAGCAGCTAAAGCAGGATTGAGAACCGCCTTTATAGGCAAGGTTGGAAACGACATGCATGGTAAATTCTTAATAGAAGCTGTTGAAAATCAAAATATTAATAGCGATGGCATTATATTGGATGATAATGTATTTACTACACTTGCATTTGTAAATCTTACAAAAGATGGAGAAAGATCATTTGCGTTTGCAAGGAAACCCGGAGCAGATACAATGATAGGGTACAAGGAAGTCGATACGGAATTATTACAGAATACAAAAGTTTTTCATGTGGGTTCACTCTCTCTTACTGATGAACCTGCACGTTCCACTACATTCCAGGCAGTGAAATGTGCAAAAAATGCAGGTGCAGTTATATCATATGACCCTAACTACAGGGCGCCTCTTTGGAATAATGAGAAGACTGCTATAGAACGTATGCGTTCAATGCTTCCGTTTGCAGATATGATTAAATTGTCTGATGAAGAAACTGCTTTACTTACGCCATACGAAAATCCTGATGAAGCAGCAAACTATTTATTAGACCATGGAATAAAAATAGTTGCAGTGACACTCGGAAAAGAAGGTGTGTTAATATGTAATAGGAAGGATCATCAAAAGGTAAGTGGTTTTTCGAGTCAAGTAGTAGACACTACAGGGGCAGGAGACTCATTTTGGGGCGGATTTATGTCTCAATTTGTAAAAAGCAAACTTAACCCTGAAGATTGTTCTATGGAAGAACTAAAAAAATTTGCAAGGTATGGAAATGCAGTAGCAAGCCTGTGCATAGAAAAAAAAGGAGGAATATTGTCAATTCCTGAAGAAAAAGAAACTTTTAAACGTTTACAGCTAAGTGTGTGAAAAAACAATCGTAGTGCAGAACCTTCTTGAGCACACAATCAACAACCTCGACAACGTAGTTGAGAATGCTACAACAGCTGAGTCTCGTATCCGTGATACAGATATGGTTGAAGAGATGGTTAACTACAGCAAGAACAACATTCTTGCACAGGCTGGACAGTCTATGCTTGCACAGGCAAATCAGTCTAATCAGGGTGTACTTTCACTCTTACAGTAATCATCTACAATTTAATGATGTACAAAGCAGGAAGAGCTCGAAAGAGCTCTTTTTCCTGTCAGGCACAGAAAATCTGCAAGTCTTCCGGGAAAACCTTTATCTAAGAAAAAAATACAATATTAACATGAATATCATGAATATAATATTGGAGGCTGTGAATATTCCCAAATACTTCCCTCTCAGATTCCTGTTTTCTTTTGCAATATATTTGAAACTTATCAGGCTTGCCATGGATGCAATCAGAGTGCCGAGACCTCCAATATTGGTTCCGACAATTAAAGCCCGGTAATTATCTGTAAAGCCGGATAAAAGAAGCGCAGCGGGAACATTGCTCATAATCTGACTGGCAAGAACAGCAGTAAGTGTTTCCCTTCCTGCCATGATTCTTTCCAGAAAACTGCTGAATTGCGGAATCCTTCCAAGGTTGCCGATAAAAATAAATAATGCGATAAAGGTGGCAAGCAGGGAGTAATCCACCCTGCTTATATTTTCCCTGTTTCTTAGCAGCATATATATAAGAACCAATACAAGAGGAATCTGGTATGGAATGATACGTGCAACAGTGAGCAGGCAGATTGTAAATAAGATCAGGTAAGCGACCAGGTATTCCATGTTAAGTTCTTTTCTGTCAGAGAATCCCAAAAGAGTTTTATCTTTTTCGGAACCGCATACGTGAGGTGCTTTGGCAGCGGCTACCTGTATCCATATTAGAAGAAGGATAAGTGCTGTGGCGGAATAGGGAAGCATCAGGGTTATTAATTCTGCCGCGGACATCCCTGCTCTGGCATATAGATAAAGGTTCTGCGGATTTCCGATTGGTGTGAGCATGCTTCCGAGATTAGCAGCGATTGTCTGCATGGCTACTATTTTAAGAAGCCAGTAATTGCCCAGTTCCTTTGGCAGTTTATGCACAATGATCAGTGCAAGAGGAACAAAAGTAATCAATGCCACATCATTGGTGATCACCATTGACAGGAAGAAACATAAGAGTACCAACAGCCTCATCACACCCACAGTTACCGATGTTCCCATCAGCAATTTTTTTGCAAGTATATCAAAAACACCAACAGCCTTCAAACCAGCTACAATTGCCATCAAACAGAAGAGGAGCCCGAGAGTCCTGAAATCGATATAAGTAAAATAAGCCTTATCCGGTCTGACCCAGAACATAGAAAGAAGCGCCAGGATCACTGCAATTGACAAAACAGTTTCTTTCCTGAAAAAAACATATAATTTTTGTAACATAATATTTCCTTTCCGGTCTGATACGACCGCGTATAAGTATATCACAGAAACATCCAGAAAAAAAAGAATATCATTTCAACGATCTCAAGATGCCAAAGCTTGACTGGACGTCGGAAGCATCAGTCGTGAAGCAGAGCATGGGTGTACTTGTTGCTCTTTTATCAAATTTTGTGTATATTATAGTACTTGTAGGGGGATACGTAGCGTGTAGGTGTTTGAGGCACTTTAGCGGTCTGCGATGATGATCCCAGGGCTGTACTCTGCACGGGAGCTGGAGACTGCGGTTGTAAGACAGTGTAGATTATAGATAGCAGTATAAATTATAGATAGAAAGAAGTTCAAAATTAAAATATGGCACAAATCAAGAATTCAGACATGAGCAGTCAGCAGAAAGCTGAACTGGACAAAGAGAAAAGAAAAGAAGAGAAGAAAGAGGCAAAAAGAGCAAAAAGGCAGCACTACAGGGAACTGAATGAGCCACCAAAACTCACCGTGCTTGAGGAAGTGGGAAATGAAGTCACCCATGGAATAGGAGCAGGGCTTGCCATAGCCGGCTTTGTCCTTCTTCTCCTGAAGTCAGACACAGGACTCAAAGTGATGGCATCGTGTTTTTATGGAATATCACTGATATTGATGTTTCTTATGAGCTGCCTGTATCACTCATACAAATCCGGGCTAGCAGTCAAGCGTATCTGGAGAAGATTTGACTATTCCTCGATATATCTGCTGATAGGCGGAACATTTGCTCCGATGTACCTTGTGTACTGGGAAAATGTGCTTGGAATAGTGTTGTTCTGTGTGCAGTGGGCGCTCATCATAGCGGGGATCACCATCATATGTGTGTTCGGACCAGGCAGGTTCCGACCGATACACTATACGCTGTACTTCGTCATCGGATGGAGCGCCATCATGTTCATTCCGGGCTGGTTCAGAAATGACAAGCCGCTTTTGGGATGGATCGTGGGCGGTGGTATTGTCTATACGCTCGGCATGATTCCATTTGTGAAGGACACCAAGGGGATGCACTTTATCTGGCATATCTTTGTGATGCTGGGGGCTGCGCTGCATTGGTTTGGAATGTACCTTTATGTGTATTAATAAAAGATAGATAAGTTCAACAGTGCTTCGAGGTCTGAGACTATGACAAGAACCGGAGAATATCTTGGAAAATTATTTGCACACATGGGAAAGGAGTGTTATATAGAGCCACCTTTTTATTGTGACTATGGAACCAATATACACGTGGGTGATTATTTCTATGCAAATACAGGGCTGATAGTTCTGGATCAGTGTGATGTCATCATTGGAGATCATGCATTTCTGGGACCAAGGGTCAATATATACTGTGCATGTCATCCGATAGATGCGATGATCAGAAATGCCGGTGTGGAGCTTGGCAAGCCGGTCACAATAGGCGATAATGTATGGATCGGTGGCAATACGGTCATCAATCCGGGTGTGACCATAGGTTCAAATGTTGTCATAGGCTCAGGGTCGGTTGTCACAAAGGATATTCCGGATAGTGTGATAGCGGCAGGAAATCCATGTAAAGTCATAAGAATGATAACAAATAAAGATAAGGAATATTGGCTTAAGCAGCTAGAGGAATTTGAGGCAGACACAGGTGAGCAGGTAAAGCTGGAGCAGGACTGATTCAACATTGCTGCTGTGAGTTGAGATTCCAAAGCGATTTTCTATACCACACATCCTAATGAAGATCCAATAAAAGTTATAAAAAAGATGAAACAGACTGATAACTTTAAGTTCGACGAGGCAAATATTATGAATGAATTAGTATATAGAAATCTATCCGAAGATGCAAAACGACAAATATGTGCATGGAAATATGGCGGAGAATACGATTTGTATAATCTTCCTGCTTATGAAGAAATGCAAGTTCGACAGATAGGATTCATGAATCCCAAAAGTGAAAAAAATTATTATGGTTTTTGGGATGAAAGCATATTGGTGGGATTTGTCAATATATTGGAGGAAAAAGAAGAGGTATTTATTGGAATAGGCGTAAATCCTGATTTGTGTAATAAACATTATGGTCAGCGAATGCTCTTGATTACTTATGAGATTTCAAAAAAGTTATATCCTAACAAGCCGTTGTATCTGGAAGTTCGTACATGGAATATCAGAGCGGTAAAGTGCTATCAAAAAGCAGGATTTAGGATTGATGGACAAGCTTATGAGTTGACAACAGGAATTGGTACCGGAACATTCTATCGAATGATAAGAGAATAGGAAACAGCACATGAAATATGATAAGATAGTGGAAGCAATTTTCATAGAACGTCCCAATCGTTTTATTGCGCGGGTAAAGATTGACGGAGCGGAAGAGGTAGAATTGGTTCATGTAAAGAATACGGGCCGTTGTCGTGAATTACTGCTGCCAGGGGCGGAAGTGATTTTGGAAGATTGCATAGAAAAGAATCCAAATCGAAAGACACGTTATGATTTGATTGCGGTTAAAAAGAATGGGATGTGGGTTAACATTGATTCCCAGGCGCCCAATAAAGTGGTAAAAGAATGGCTGATCAAACAGGGGTATGATTGTATTAAACCAGAGTATGCCTTTGGAAACAGCCGGATGGATTTATATATGGAAAAAGGAAAGCAAAAATATCTAATGGAAGTCAAAGGCTGCACCCTTGAGATAGACGGAGTTGGATATTTTCCGGATGCCCCGACGGAAAGAGGAGTTAAGCATTTACGGGAACTTGCAGCTGCGTGCGGACAAGGATATAAATGCTTGATTGCATTTGTGATCCAAATGGAGGAAATCAGTGAAGTCAGGCCGAATACGACAATGCATCCCGAATTTGGCATTGCATTGGAAGAGGCAAAGGACGCAGGTGTTGAGGTGCTTTCCCTGAAATGTCATGTTGGGATGGATAGGTTGGAAATCATAGGAGAAAATGAGCCTTGAGGGCAAGGCTCTATGGGAGAGAGAAATCTATGATACGAGAAATTGAGAATAGAAGAAGTATAAGAAAATATAAGCCAGATGAGATCGAAAGAAAGTTAATTGAAGAGATCATATACAGTGCTTCCCTTGCACCATCTGCTAAAAACAGGCAGCCTTGGAAATTTATTATATATCAGGGGAAAGAAAAAGATAAACTGGTTGATGTCATGCGTCATGGTATAAATTCAGAAAAAACGACTCATGAACTTATGCCGGAATGGGCATTTGCCATACCGGATGCTGAGAATACAGTCAGAATCATGCAGGAGGTCCCATGCCTTATAGCAGTGCTTAATACCAATCAGCATACTCCATTTGCAAGCATTGAAAATGAAAAGAGAATTGTTGAAATATGTGATTCGCTGTCCATAGGTGCAGCGATTGAAAATATGATTCTGACAGCAACAGGGTATGGATTAGGTACTTTGTGGATTGCAAATACTTGTTTTGCCTATAATGAGCTGATGGATTTTATCGGAACAGACAGCCAGTTGACAGGAATTGTTGCGGTTGGCTTTGCCGACGAAGCTCCGGACAAAAGACCGAGGAAAACATTCGAAGAAATCGTTGAGTACAGATAGGTAAATCGTTAAGAAAAGAATCGAAGGTGGTGCAAACGAAAAAGCAGTATTGAGACTTTTTATTAACTGCCCTTTCGTTTGCATCAATTTCGATTTTTTCTGGTTGAACAAAGCGCGTCAACTCTATATGGACTTTTAATTCTGACACTCTATTTATAATAGGATAGCGTGTACACATAGAAACACATAGAATTTATAATTCAGTCCTGTATTATGACACCAGAAATAAGCCTCCCTAAGGAAGCTAAAAAAATATACAGTTATGATAGGTTAACAGAGCATATGTGGTTTTGGTTTTATAAAATGTTGTTCTGTAGGCAGAGGAATAATCTTACCACCACAGGAAGAACACTTGCATATATCTTTATTATAAAGAAGACGGATAATGGCAGGTGCATCCATATCTTTCAGCTTGGAAATATATTTTTTGCAACCAAGGATGTTTCTGCATAGGGTAATCTTTTTCTTCTTATTTCTGGATGAAAGAAGACCATAGTGCCTGATACGTACAAAACGTTTTGGAGGAACATGCATTAAAAATCGACGGATAAATTCCTCGCCGGATATGGTGATCTCTTTCCAAAGCCCTTGGTTTTTGTAATCTTTAGCAGAAAATGTAACTGTAGATTCTGTCATGTCTTTGATACGGTAGTTGCTGATAGCAATCCGGTGGGTGTATTTTCCAAGGTATCTGATGACAGATTCGGCACCGTCAAATGGTTTCTTGCAATAAGGAATCCATTCCTTTGCATAGCAGGTATTTAACAATTCCTTGAAAGTATAGTGATTTTTGTAAGGTGCAGCCGATCCATGAAATTCAAGCCTGTCATTTTCCCAGAGCTGCTTAAGTTCAGCCATGTATTTTCCACGAAATGTTTTTGAGATTACCTTAATCGGAAGGAAAAAATCTTTCCCATTGTCTTTCCAATGATTTTTCACATCCAGCCCTCCACCAAGAACAATCGCATGGATATGAGGATGAAAGTTCATGGTACTTCCCCATGTATGGAGGATACAAATATAGCCGATATCAGTCCCAAGATATTTACTGTCAGCAGCAAGTTCACTGAGAGTATCTGAAGCCGCATGATAAAGAGCAGCGTATAAGAATTTCTGGTTGCTGTAGATAATGGGATTAAGTTCTTCCGGAACTGTAAAAACCACATGGAAATAAGGAGCATCTAAGATATCCTCCCGCCGTGCATCTACCCATTTTTCTTTTGGAAACTCCTGACACATAGGACAGCATCTGTCACGGCAGGAGTTATAGTGGACTGATATGCAGCCGCAGTCCTCGCATACGCTTACATTCACACCAAAGGCGCCGGTTTTGCAATTCATGATGTGATAAGCGGCCTTTCGCTGAGCGGGAGAAATACTATGTGTGGATTCAAAAGATGAATAAAAACGATGAAAAACATCCTGAATCGTACAATCCTTACTCATGATTCACCACCTTCCGGGTTGTCGAACGGGCTGCGGATACCAAGAAGTGTCTTGTTGCTCACATGAAGGTAAACATCTGTAGAGCGAGGATCAACATGTCCCAGAAGTGACTGGATATATTTTATATCTGTGCCACTTTCGAATAAGTGGCTGGCAAAACTATGACGGCACGCATGAGAGGAAACATGACGGTTAATGCCGGCGAGTTTAGCACTTTTCTTAAAGAACTGGTTAAAACCGGTTATATCAAGATATCCACCGGTCCAGGAACTTGGAAAAAGGATATCTTTAGGGCGACCACATTTGTACCAATACTCAGTGAGAAGGTCTAAATTTTTTTGAGACAGAATCGTATACCTGTCAATTCTGCCTTTGGTTTCACGAACATGAATTGTCATGTTGGTACGGGAAATGTCATCATAATGGAGATGAACGACCTCCGATACACGTAATCCGGAAGAATACATAGTTGCAATAATCGCTTTATGTTTCAGATTCGGAGTGGCATCAATGATTGCATTTATTTCATCGCGGGACAGAACAGCAGGAAGATTGCGCTCTCTTTTCATAGCTGGAACAGTGTCATCATCCCAGACAGTCTTCAGCACCTTTTTATATAAGAACTTTATTGCAGACCGATAGTGATTGTGAGTTTCAGGAGACCTTCCTTCCAGACGTTTGGCTGTAAGAAAACTTTCCGCATCTTCAAGCGTAAGATCAGAAACGTTTTTTCCAATCCAACGAAGGAAGTAACTGACATCAGAGCAATACAGTTGAATAGTTCTTTCACGCAGGTTACGTTTTTCCGCTTCATTGCGGATAGATTCAAAAATATCTTTATACATAATAAAACCTCCAGAATAAGTAGTGTTAATAATTACATCTACCTATTCGGAGGTGCATTAGCGTCATAATTCCGATTGCGGAAGAGACTGGAAAATGTTATTCTTATCATAGGCAGTGGAGCTTTCTTAGTTCAGTTGTTTCGTGTGGTAACTTAACAATAACGGATTATGAAAAGTAATTCCACTGCTTTTTAATAAAAATAAAACTGCGCCACAGCCTTGGCAGGCCATCGCGCAGCGATTTTGTTCAATCGGAATTTTTAGAACAAAATATTTTATAAGATTAATGAGATTTTAAAAAGGAGGATTGGACATGAAAATTTTGAAAAGTATTCTTAATTATATTCCATTAGCCACGTTTATCATATTTGTGGTTACTGATGGAATTATTTCGTTAACATCGGCATTAATTTTTGTTATTTTGATTATAGCTATTGTATTTATAATGTTTGCATTGAATCATCCAGAAAAGAGTTTCCCTTGGAGTAATACAATTACTTGGTTACTGTATGGTGTATATTTTCTTGTGACAGTAGTGTTGCTTATTGCACCTAAAATGAAGAAGTGAGAAATTCCAGTTTGTTAATTACAGGTGACATTGAAAGAGTCAGCCCATTCAAGGTGCTGGCTCTTTAAAAATTCCATTCTAATAAATTGCACGACAACTTATAAAAAAAATGTGCCCCACATTATGGAAAAATGTATATAAATGTATAAAAGTATCAAAATCGAATAATTATAAGGACTTATGCATCAGACACACTTTTGTAAAAAGGGAGTTTTAAAAAGCATATGAATATAAAAATAATCTTGACATACAAGCCACAAAGGTTTACTATGGTTAGC
>ENA-OORT01000138-OORT01000138.1-human-gut-metagenome-genome-assembly--contig:-NODE-138-length-9957-cov-2.106746_pt1 | contig 9957 bp, 6 predicted proteins | sample MGYA00241174_ERZ501206 | MGnify/ENA primary metagenome ERZ501206 (study PRJEB25962, sample SAMEA2042498) | human gut metagenome | biome: human gut; feature: human-associated habitat; material: faeces... | reverse complement strand
CCACAATTGGCTACCGTTTTCGGCAGCCATTTGGGTAACGAATACTATTGCGATGTAGAAAAGCGAAAATATTCTGTATTTCATGTCATTAGGATTACAAATTGATAAATGGTTTCTATGCCGCGTATGTTAGCGCGGTATAAAGGCATCTTGGTGCATTGGATTATTGTCCTTCAATAGTGATTATTTTGCCATTAGCATCATATTCCAGTTCGCAAACTTTCAGACTGCGGAGCCATGTCTTTCCATTGGAAGGCACACAGTCGTGGTGGAATAGATACCATTTTCCTTTATACTCTACAATGGCATGATGCGTGGTCCAACCCACTACCGGAGTGAGAATGACACCTTGGTAAGTGAAAGGTCCGTAAGGATTGTCACCGATGGCGTAACATAGGCGGTGGGTATCGCCGGTGGAGTAGGAGAAATAATATTTGCCGTTGTATTTGTGCATCCAGCTGGCCTCGAAGAAACGGCGCTCATTGTCGCCTCCTGTCAGAGGTTTTCCATTTTCATCCAAAATGACAACAGCTTTCGGCTCTTCTGCAAACTCCAGCATATCTTTGCTGAGTTTGGCCACACGGGCGGGAAGAGCCTGTTCGTTACCTTCGGGTAAAGCGGCACATTCCAAAGCTTTATTGTCGCGATAGCGTTGCAGTTGGCCACCCCACAAACCGCCGAAATACATATAGAAATCACCGTCTCCATTATCCAGGATGGCAGGGTCGATACTGTAACTGCCTTTCATCGGGTTGGCTTGGGGAATGAACGGTCCTTCCGGATTGTCACTGATAGCCACGCCGATACGGAAAATATCATTTTGGTCTTTCAAGGGGAAATACATGTAATATTTTCCGTCTTTCCGGGCTACGTCACAGTCCCATAGCTGACGGCCTGCCCAAGGTATGTCCTCTATCTGAAGGACTACTCCATGGTCTTTGATTTCGCCGTTCATAATATCATCGGTGGAGAACACATGATAGTCTTTCATGTTGAAATGATCGCCATTGTCGTTTTCTTCGATGCCGCTTTCCCAATCGTGGCTGGGGTAGATGTAAACTCTGTTGTTGAAAACATGTACGGCAGGATCTGCCATATAATCTCCCGGAACTAAGTATCTCATTTCTTTTTTCATGGTGAATCAGAATTTAGTTATAAGTTATTGAATTATTTTTTTATAGAAATTGAATTATTACTTGTCTGTTTTTAAACAGTTGTGAGTCTTTAATAATCTGCTTTGCTTCTTCGTTCTTTCAGTTCGGCCTGCATGTGTTCGTTATACTCTTTGGTTATGGGGTAGAAGTAGAGTGCAATAACACCTACAAAGAATGTCGCAGCAGGAATCAAACTGGATGAAAGCACAATACCTTGGATGGCAGAGTCTATCTGTTCCGTTCCCGCTCCTGATACATAACCGAAACCGGAAAGAAGGAAACCCAGTATGGCGCTACCGATGCCCAAACCGGCTTTCAGTGCAAAGACAACTCCAGCAAAGACGAAGCCTGTGGCACGTCGGTGGTTGACATATTCTGAATGGTCGGCTACATCAGCAATCATAGCCCAAAGCAGAGGTACTGTCGGAGCATATGCAAGGCTCTTGAGGAAGTTCAGTACAAACATAGTCTCTACATCGGTTTCGTTGGGGAAATAGAAGAAGGCTGTGAATAGTGCGGTCAGTGCAAGGCAAATGATGAATACACGTTTCTTTCCGTAACGGTTTGCCAGAAAACTGGAAAGTAGGATTACGCCAAAGAACTGAACCAATGCACCCAACATGTTGAATACGCCAAAACCTACTTCGTATGCTTTATCCGGACTGCTGACTATTAATCCGAAAGCATTTAATATACTGTATCCTATTCCGTCTCCGGCTTCAGTGGCAACTAAGCCTATCTTGTCAAGAAAGGCATAAAGCGCACTGGCGTCTACATAGTTCTCGAAATAGTAATTCATTGCGCTTCCCCACATGGCAAGGGTAGTAAATATAAATAATGTCAGAATGAACATAGCCCGCCATGGTATGTTCTTGAAAACATCCTTGATATCTTGTTTGGTATCTGTCTTTTGGTTAGTCGGAGGTGTAATACGTTCACGTGCAGAAAAGAAAGTAATGATGAGGAATATCAGACCGATGACGGCAAACAATGATATTGTGCAAAGCCATCCATGTCCTTTGTCACCAGATTCACCGGTAAACTTGCTGACTAATGGCAGTGTTAAGCCTTGTACAATGAATTGTGCGATAGTGGCTGGGACTGCCACAAAACGTATACTGGTAATGCTGTTACGTTCTTTAATGTCACTTGTCATAACTCCTCCCAGTGAGGCATAAGGAGTGTTATTGAATGAGTACAAGGTCATTAATAAAGTGTAAGAAATTGTTGCGTACAGAGCTACAAGTCCTTTGTCTTCAATGCCCGGATTGTAAAATGCCAAAATGTAAAACACCATGAAAGGTAGAGCTGTCCAAAGAACCCATGGGCGATATTTACCCCATTTGGACTTTGTGCGGTCGGACAAAATTCCCACCGTTGGGTCTACAAAGGCATCTACAATACGCGCTAATAGCATTACACTACCAGCTACAGCTCCTTCCAGACCAAATACGTCTGTATAGAACTTAGTCTGGTAAATCATCATCATTTGGAACACAAAATTCGCAGAACAATCTCCGAGGCTATAACCAATCTTTTCGGCTATGGACACTTTTTGGTTAAGTGTATTCATTCTATTAAATTTTTATTAGTTGGATCATTATCAAAAAAAGGTGTATCATTGTTTTGTGCTGTTCAATACACTTTCTGCTGCACGTTTGCCTAAGGTTTTTTTGTCAAGAGGGTGAATATCATTCCACTCTCCCAAGTCACTGTTGCGTATGAGATAAGTATTGGAATTGATAGCGGCTGCTTTGGCTTGTTCCTGGCGCATTTCTGCCCAAGCTTTCCGGCCTTCAATATTATCTTTTGACAGAAAATCGGCTAACTCTACGATATGGAAAGGCAGTCCGGGCTGGTTGAATGTACGGCGCCAATCGGCAATCATTGCTGACAAGAGTGCAACATATTCATTTCGGCGTGATACGTTTGATTCACCTTGATACCATAGCACTCCCCGTATGGAATAGTTCTGCAGTGGAGCTATCATGGCATTGTATAAGCATACCGGTTTGTACCAGAAAAACATCATCTCCGGAGCGGGTGGCATGGGAGCTCCTAACCGGTATTTCCATTTTTGTTTCAGATTGATTTCTTCGTTGTCGCAGATAATTTTGTATGGTTTTTCCTGTACGAACCCCGGTTGTCCACCGTTGCTGATAATGCGGACAGTTATATTGTTTTTTCCGGATTTCAATATACCGGCAGGTATCCGGTATATACGGGGAGGATATTGATAGCTGGTGGTTCCTACAAATACTCCGTTTACATATACGGAATCGGCATCGACAATACAGCCTAAGCGCAATGTAGCTTCTTTGCCGTTCCATGATTGCGGTATCTCTATGTCTTGGCGCAGCCAATGGGAACCGCCAATCGGGCTCAGACCATTATTACCCCATGATTGTGAAAACATATTTACCGTTTGCCAATTGTTATCATCATAATTGGTTGCATACCAGGGAGTGGATTCGTGCAGGCCTGCATCACTGCGATAGAGCGATAGGTTCCAACGATAGAAGTTTTCAGCCTCTAATTTCTTGATATGGCTGCAATAGGCATCATCTTCATACAAGCGTTTGCTATTGATATATAAGGGAAACTCCTTCAATCCTTCTTCACTTATCCATGCTTCTACAGGAGTACCTCCCCAACTGGAATTGATGAGTCCTACAGGTATACCAGTCTTTTCGTACATTTCTTTGGCGAAGAAATAGGCAAGAGCGGAGAATTCCATCACATTTTTTTGCGTTAGCGTCTTCCAGCTTGTTGCGGATATCTCCTCTTGAGGTGCGTGAAAATTGTATTTCTGGGGTATGAGGATATGTCGTATTTTCTCATTGTTGTAGTTTAGTATCTCATTAGAAAACATATCCATTACCCTTTTCACTGGCAGTTCCATGTTTGATTGTCCTGAGCAGAGCCATACATCACCTACTAAAATGTCATTCAGTTTGATGTCATTGATTTGCATTAGGAAAGGACCGCCTGCTTTCAGCGGTGGTAGTGTAATGCTCCATTGTCCGTTGGCATCAGCGGTAGCATGATAGCTCTTTTTCTGAAACTCTATGGTGATATTTTCGCCTGCATCCGCTGTACCCCATACTTTGACAGACTGTTCGCGTTGCAGTACCATTCCATCTGAAATTAAAGCAGGCAACTTTACCTTTGCATCTGCCCATGAGGTAGCGCAAAGGTAAAGTAGCACTGCCACTCCTAACCTGATTTTATCATAAACCAAACTTTTCATATTTTTTCGTCATATTGCCAAATTCAAATGAATCTGTCATGTTTATTGATATTCGTACAATTGTACATGTAATATTTTGAAGTCTCCTACAGGTATGCGTACGTGGCGTCCTTGATGATTCTGGTCTCCATTGAGCCGGCGGACATAATGAAGTTTGCCATCTTTGTCTACTTTGACTTCATCCACGTATCCAATGCCACAACGTTTTCCTTTGAACTTGTGGTGTTTCGTTTTTATTTGGTCGTTTCCCAAAGCAAATCCGTCTTCTCCCAATTGTTTTTGTTTTTCAATCGTTTGCTTTTCTGAGGTTTTGCTAAATTCCAATACGATGCCGCTACCGGCTACGACATATTCATTTTTAGAGAGTTTTAATAAAATGCCGCCGCCTTCAGGCCATATACTGCCATTTGTTGCACGTGGATCCCAAGGGAGAGTGAAGAAGTGCCGGGCAGTTACGGTTAAATCATCATCTATGATGATGCGTTCTTTGTTTTCATTGTCAAAAAGTAGCCCTTTCATTAATCCTTTACCTTGATATTTAGTGAGTAAAGGCATTAATTCCTTTAATTGGGTATAGCTTTGGACTAATGGTGATTTAGGAGAGTCGGAACCGTCTTCTATTGAAAAAGGACTAATGCCAATGGCATCGTGTTCGCCAAAAATATAAAAAGCCCGGATACTATTATCATCTGTCAGACGAATTTCCGGAATGAACAAAGGATTGTTGTGCAATTTATATTGTGCTACCCAGTCTGTGAATCCATTATCATACAAGTCGGGTGCAAGAATATCAATGCTGGGTGCTCCACAATGCCATACATCAATTAAATGTGCCAAAGGACCGGCAGAGGGATATTCACCTGGTTTGCGTCCTCGGCTGTTCATTGCCGCATTGACATATAGCGGGATGTTATAGATGGAACGGGCTGTTTGTGCCAGTCCTTCCACATATTTGGCATAGTGCCATGCCATGAAGATTTCATCGGTGTAGATGTCTGCCCCAAATACTTCTTGCCAATTACCTTGCTTTTTACATCCTTGACTTTCCCATTTATCTAACATTTGCGGATGAAGCGCTTTTTTGTTTTTTTGCAGATAGGTCATGAATTCAGCCGGTATAGGAGCGTTGAATGCTTTATTGGCTTCATGTGAATAATCACGAGCGTCTTCCAACATGCCGATTTCATTTTCTATTTGTATCATGATCACTGTGCCTTCCTTTTTATCGACCATTGCTATATGTTGCATCCATTGGGAAAACGCACGTTGATCAGCTTTATATACAGCTTCGGAAAAAGCGCTGGCTATTTCAAGTGGCTTGCCGCTTTGGGTATATGCACGTGGATATTTTTTGTGGTTTTCTTTAAACCATAAGGGTGCGTAGCAACTCATTGAGTTTTTCCAGGCGCCAAACCATAAAAATATAATCTTGAGATCGTTCAGTCGTGCTTGTTGCAGTACTTTATCTGTAAGTGTGAAGTCGAATTGTCCTTCAATCGGTTCTATCAGCTCCCAATAGGCAGGAACCAATACTGTGTTCAGCCCCATTCTTTTAAGTTTCGGAAAAATACGTTCAATATCTTGCGGACAAGCAGCAGATGAATTGCCTAATTCTCCTCCTAATATAAGGAAAGGCATTCCATGTACAACAAGTTGAGTGGCGGTTCCTTGTCTTTGTAAAAAACTATTTTGACCAATGATGCATTCGAAGGCTAAACAGTTTAAAATTAAAAATAGAATTAATTTCTTCATATAGTTCTCAAATAGGCTGCTTGATGAAACTTTACAAAGGTAGTCAACAGCTTTTTAATTTACTTTGGAATATGTATCACAAAACTTGTTGTATGTTACATCTTTTGTTTTATATGTTACATTCTTTGCTATGATATGTTTTATTGGTCGTTTTTAGGCTTTATGAAGCATTTGGATGCAGTCTTAAAGAATGCTGTTATTTTGAAATCGAAACATGGATTTTTAAATTTTGGAAAAAAAATGGCAGAATTTTACCGTTACTATATGACAATATATTTTGTGACTTGAGGCACTGATCTGATGATTTTTGATAGGATTGTTACATAGAAAAAAGAAAGGGTAACATTGGAAGCGAACTTGTAATCCCAATAGAAGAAAGTGTAACATATTTACTAATCCGTATAAGAAGGATTTTTTAAATTTGACCTGTCAATAATTCTAGTATAAATTATGAAAAGAATATTTTTTATTGTTAGCCTTATTTTGTTGGTTTGTACGGCTTCGCTGCCGCTTTCGGCTAAAGTCAGACTTCCTCGTTTGGTAAGTAACAAAATGGTGTTGCAGCGTGATACGGAATTGAAAATATGGGGCTGGGCTTCTCCCGGAGAGAAAGTAACCGTACGTTTTCGTGGAAAGCATTATAATACTGAAGCTGATGCGAAGGGGAATTGGTTAGTCCTCCTGCCACCGCAGCAACCAGGAGGTCCTTTTCTTCTGGAAGTGAATGAACTTGTTATTCGTGATGTTCTGGTAGGGGATGTTTGGCTTTGTTCCGGCCAGTCCAATCAGGAAACTCCTATTGAACGTCTTACGGAAATGTTTCCTGAAATCAATGTATCTAACAATCACATGATACGGCATTATAAAGTACCTACTCAGAATTCAGTGGAAGAACTGAAAGATGAAATTGCGGGAAATGCCGGGTGGTATTCGGCCATAGCTTCCGATGTGTTGAACTGGACCTCATTGGCATATTTTTTTGCTCAAGAGGCATACAATAAATATAAAGTGCCTGTAGGTATGTTGGTTTCCAGTTTAGGAGGCTCTGCCATAGAAAGCTGGATAAGTCAGGAACATCTGAAAACATTTCCGGAGCTTCTTTTTGATAAAGCTGCTTTGGACAGTATGAAATTGGCACAGCAAGATAAGGGAACAGGCTGTTGGCAACAGAAGAATTTTGATGACACAGATTGGGCAACAATGGATGTGCCGGGATACTGGCAGGAGAATGGCATCCGTACAAAAGGTAGTGTATGGTATAGAAAAGAGTTTCGTGTTCCCGATTCGATGGTGGGAAGACATGCGCGCCTTTATATGGGAAGGATGGTTGACAGTGATTCTGTCTTTGTAAATGGAACTTTCGTTGGTTTTACTTCCTATACTTACCCTCCTCGTAAATATGATATTCCGGCAGGAGTTTTGACACAAGGTGAAAATGTGATAGCCGTAAGGCTTACTGCTAATTCTTCCAATGGCGGTTTTGTTAAAGATAAGAAATATAAGATTGTAGGAGATGATGCAGAAGTAGACCTTACTGGTACATGGAAGTATAAGGTAGGTATTAATCTGGATGAAGTTATGAAATATAACGGGAAGCTTAAGAATCTTAAGAAGGCTGGTTCCGGACTCTATAATGGAATGATCTATCCGATTAGCAATTATCAGGTGAAAGGGGCCATTTGGTACCAAGGTGAAAGTAATTCCGGTCGTTCGCAGACATATGCTTCTTTATTGGAGGCTTTGATTCAGAACTGGCGGGAACTTTGGAAAATGCCTGATATGCCTTTCTTGCTGGTGCAATTACCCAATTATATGGAGAAGAGTGATAAACCTTCCGATAGTGGATGGGCAAGAATACGTGAGGCTCAGTTTAAAACAGCATTGAATGTGCCACATACTGCATTGGCAGTAACTTATGATGTGGGCGAATGGAATGATATACATCCTTTGAATAAGAAAGCGGTTGCACAGCGGCTTTTTCTGGGAGCCCGTAGACTTGTGTATGGAGAAAAAGTTACTGCTTCCGGTCCTTTGTATAAGGAAATGAGAGTGGAAGGGGATAAAATAATTCTGACTTTTACTGAAACAGGTCGTGGATTGACTTGTAAGGGGAAAGAACTTAAGCATTTTGCTATTGCAGGTGAAGACCGGAAATTTGTGTGGGCAGATGCTGTGATACGTGGCAATAAAGTGGTGGTGAGCAGTGAGTTTGTGAAGAATCCGGTGGCAGTACGTTATGCTTGGAGTAATAATCCTGAGGATGCCAATCTGTGCAATAAAGAAGGACTGCTGGCATCGCCTTTTAGAACAGATAATTGGTAATAAGCTATTTGCAAATTACTATTTGAATAATAATTATAAATTAAGAACTAACATGAAAAACAAAAAAACGTTATTGGCAGTGTTGGCAGGCTTGGCTTTAAGCTCCTGCACTACTCGTGTTGCAACGGAAAACGATGCTTCTTTGAAGGGAGTGTTGGGTGATAAATTTTTGGTAGGTGTGGCATTGAATGCTCGTCAATCTTCAGGTGTGGATACTGCGGCAGTTAAGATTGTAAAACACCACTTTAATTCAATTGTTGCAGAGAACTGTATGAAGTGTCAGACCATTCATCCGGAGGAAGACCGTTATGATTTCAGCCAGGCAGATGAATTCGTAAAGTTTGGTGAAGACAATGGAATGTACATAATCGGTCATTGTTTGGTTTGGCATTCCCAACTTGCTCCCTGGTTCTGTGTTGATAAGGACGGTAATAATGTTGCTCCGGAAGTACTGAAGCAGCGGTTGAAAGATCATATTACAACTATTGTCAGCCGCTATAAAGGACGTGTTAAAGGTTGGGACGTTGTGAACGAGGCTATTCTTGAAGACGGTTCCTATCGCAAGAGTAAGTTCTATGAGATCTTGGGAGAAGAATTTATTCCTCTTGCTTTTCAGTATGCTCACGAGGCTGACCCTGAAGCCGAATTATATTATAATGACTATAATATGCATGAAGTTGGGAAGCGTACAACTGTTGTGAAACTCGTGAATGACATGAAATCGAAAGGGCTTCGTGTTGATGCTATCGGTATGCAAGGCCATGTCGGTTTGGATTATCCTTCTTTGACAGATTTCGAGGAGAGCATGCTTGCTTATGCTTCTACTGGAGCTAAGGTCATGATAACAGAATGGGATATGTCTGCATTGCCTACCTTGAAACGTACTGCCAATGTATCCGATACGGTTGCGTATAAAAAGATGCTGAATCCTTATCCGGAGTCTTTGCCCGATAGCGTTTCCAAGCAATGGAACGATCGTATGTCTGATTTCTTAAATCTCTTCATTAAACATTCCGACTTTGTGAGTCGTGTAACTGCTTGGGGGGTAAGTGACGGTGATTCTTGGAAGAACGGTTTCCCTGTGAGGGGTCGTAAGGATTATGCTTTGCTTTTCGATCGTAATTATCAGCCGAAAGATTTTATAAAAAAGATATTGGAATAAACTTTTGGGGATGTTTTCAGGACTTTTTGAGAAATAGGTTAGTTATAAACATTGCTTAGGGTTATTGGGAATGCCCTATATAGGCAAACACAAAATATTTTATAATAGGAAGGTGTGTCGTAATGCACGATGCACCTTCTTTCTTGTTTATCACCGATATAAATCGGTTTATTTTCTTCAAGCTGCGATAATTCGAAGATTTCTTTGATTTATGTGTCTCCAGCATCTAAATAAAGCGACAGTAAGCTCATAAAACCATCCTATCAGCCAGTTCATACCTTCTTTTGTCAGTTTTGCACACATCTTTTTTATATTGA
>ENA-OORT01000122-OORT01000122.1-human-gut-metagenome-genome-assembly--contig:-NODE-122-length-10551-cov-2.657584_pt1 | contig 10551 bp, 10 predicted proteins | sample MGYA00241174_ERZ501206 | MGnify/ENA primary metagenome ERZ501206 (study PRJEB25962, sample SAMEA2042498) | human gut metagenome | biome: human gut; feature: human-associated habitat; material: faeces... | reverse complement strand
TTACTCTGCTGATACAGCCAGTCCGTAAATTCTTTCGGGCTGGCCGTTCCTGTTTTTACAGCCTTTTTTCTCTGTAAGGCTTCTTTCTTAAAGTCGGAAAAGGAAGCCTGTATTTTTTCCAGACGGTCAGCCGGAAAGCCTGCGGTATTTTTTACCCGGTTTATTTTGTTGCGCCAGTTCTGGCATTCATTTTTATAAAGCAGGTCATAGTTATTTTCTCTTGACCTCTCGTCAAATTCCCGCTTGTTTTGAAGCGCCTGTGCTTTTCGGCACTTGTCGCTGCACAGCTCATACCGCTGGCTCTTTGCCAGAAAATATTTTCCACAGACCTTGCACCGCCGGAAGCAAAGCCCCCAGTCATTCAGCCTGTTCAGATAATAGGTAATCAACGGGTAGAGGGACGCATAGGCAGACACACATTCTTCTGTGCGCCGGTTGTCCGGGAACCAGAGGTCAAGCCGGGTATCTTCTGACGGTGCGCCTTTGAAATAAAGGCTGCCAGCTTGAAATTGTTTCGGTTTTCCTGTCTCCCTGTCAAAGCTCATGGTTTCGTTTTGGAATACCCCGGTCAGTCTGCTCATTTTATCCATGAAGCGGTCACAGGCAGCGTTACGGTCACGGGGTTCTCTGGCAAGCAGATAGCTGTTCCAGATACGGAACGCCACATACATTTTCAGAGGGTCGTTGCTAAGATATTTCTCCCAAAGAAATTCGCTTGCCGCCTGCTCCAGCTCCGGCTGTTTCCATCGGTTGGAGTGGAGAGCTTGCCGCAGCGGAGAAAGCCCGTATAAGTTCCAGTCTCTGTCCGTGTCACGCTCAAAGTTTATCAAAAAAGTTCCCAGTGGGCGTGTCATATCACAAAGCACCTCTGCGTTTTGGCTCCCGTTCAGACGGAAGCGGATCTGCTGTTCTTCCCCAATCAAAATCCGCTCTTTCATTTTCTTCCTGTCCAGCGTCAGGACAAACAAAATCCTCTCAAAACATGGCTCATGCCGTATAAACTGATTCTCCATCCCTATCCCCTGCCTTTGTTTATGGTAATTATATAATTCAGTTATATCCGTTACACTCATGGTATCGCAGAATCATTGTTTTGTCAAGGATAGTACGCTATGATGATTGCGGTTGGTAATTTCGTACCGCACAGTACCTTGACAAGTGAATGACCGTCCAAAAGGGATATGACCGGCAGGAGAAGTGACGCATCCGGCGCACCAATGCAGGGAAACACCGCAGGAATGGGGCAGGAAAACGGCTTTTGGGGAGAACGGCAACAGGAAGCATTTTAACCTATTTGATTTATGGGAGGAACAGAATGAACGATAAAAAGAGATTGAACAGCTACGAGGATTTACCGCTGGTTCTGGATGTGGCGGACATTCAGCGGATTATGGGAATTTCAAGAGCGAGCGCCTATGAGCTGGTACACACACCCGGCTTTCCAGCGTTCCGCAGGGGCAGACTTATCAAGGTCAGCAAAATTGCTTTCTTTGAATGGATGGCAAAAGGCTCCGAAACCGTACCGGGAAGCGACAAATAAGCGTGAGGTATCATTCCCTGACTTGCAATACTGCCGCACTTTCCAAAGGGGCATACAGAGGGAAAAAAACTTAAAAATGATACCGAGACGCTACATCAAAACAGCCTATCTGCGTACATCAGATAGAAACGGAGAAAGGAGCCGGTTATGGCAAGAATGAGTAACAAGCGGCGGTTGGAATGGTCTTTCTTCTTAAATGACCGCAGCCGTATCACTTACAACGAACTGTGCCGGAAATGCCAGCACGAATGTAAACAGAGCTTCCGGGCGGTTGTGGTTGACTGCCCGAAGTATCTTTCCAAGCGTTCCAAGAAAAAGGACAAGACTGCCGGAAACGGCAAAATCCCTTAGGAACTAAGGGCGCACTTCTATACATAGTCTAAAGACCATGTATCGTGCGTCCTGCGGAGCTTACCTCTGCCGCTGATAAAATCAGCAATCCGAGGTCTGCGTTCGCTTCGCTCCGACAAGGTGGCTACACCCCCTTGCGCCGCTAAAGCGTCTATCCCCTGTGTACCCGCCGCAAAGAGAAATCCGCTCTGCGGTTTTCCCTTTTCATCGGGTTTTATAGAAGCACTGACACACGGACTGTCTGCGGATGGTCTTTCTTTATCTTATCAGCAAAGGATGTGAGAACATGGAAAAATCTTTGGAACAGTTGAAGCAGGAATATGAAAAAACCACTGTCCTGCTGGAACAGGAAAAACGGAAAATGCAGCGTTTGAAAAACCGGCAGGCGTATCTGGAAAGCGGTTCCCGGAAACAGAGGACGCACCGGCTGATTACCCGTGGGGCAGCTATTGAGAGCATTGCACCACAGACAAAGGAGCTATCCGAAGCGGAATTTTATTCCCTCATGGAAAGCATTTTGAATCTGCCGCAGGCGGAGCATTTCATCCGGTCTGCCACAGAGAACCACGCCCGTATTTCCGGGCAGGAGAAAGGCGGTGACTAAGGATAGCACTTTATCATTTTTCAATCGCACAGATCAAGCGCAGCGCCGGTCAGAGCGCCATTGCCAGCGCAGCCTATCGAGCCGGGGAGCGTCTTTACAGCAGCTACTATGGAGAAGTCAGCGACTACACCAAAAAGGGCGGCGTGATCGCTTCGGAAATCATGCTGCCGCCCCATGCGCCGGAAATATATCTTGACCGGGCGACCCTCTGGAATGCTGTGGAGAACTGCGAGAAACATCCAAAAGCACAGCTTGCCTATTCCTTTGATATTGCCATGCAGAATGAATTGACGCTGGAAGAAAACATGGAGCTGGCGAGGAAGTTCGTACAGGAGCAGTTTGTGACAAAAGGCATGATTGCCGACCTTGCTTTTCACAGCCCGGAGAAAGAGGACGGCGGCATCCCTAACCCGCATTTTCATGTGATGACAACCATGCGCCCTTTGAACCCGGATGGCACATGGGGACAAAAACAGCGTCGGGAATATCTTCTTGATGAAGATGGAAACCGAATCCGGGATAAAAACGGCGATTATATGTTTAACGCTGTCCATACAACAGACTGGCATGAGCCGGAAACGCTGGAACACTGGCGGGAGCAGTGGGCGGCTGCCGTTAATACAAAATTTGAGGAAAAAGGGCTGGATGTGCGTATCGACCACCGTTCCTATGTGCGGCAGGGGCTTGACCTGATACCTACTGTCCACGAGGGAGCTAATGTCCGGCAGATGGAAGCAAAGGGCATCCGCACCGAGAAAGGGGAACTGAACCGCTGGATTAAAGCCACCAACCGGCTCATGCAGGATGTGAGGAAGAAGATCAAAGCCCTGTTTGTCTGGATGGCAGAGGTAAAAGAAGAACTTTCCAAACCGCAGACACCGAGCCTTGCCGACCTGTTGATCGCTTATTACAACCAGCGCAACGCAGGGGCATGGAGCAATAAAGCCAGAACCGGAAACTTAAAGCAGTTTGCCGAAGCCGTCAATTATCTGACGGAAAACAAGCTGCTCACATTAGAGGATTTGCAGGAGCGTCTTTCCTCTGTCAACGAAGAATTTGAAGCGTTAAGCGACTCCATGAAAAAGAAATCTGCCCGGATAAAGGAATTGCAGGAATTGATACGGGAGGGCGAGAATTACCAGCGGCTAAAACCTGTTCATACGGAATTGAACAATATCAAGTTTAAGAAACAGAGGGAGAAATTTGAAACATCCCACGATGCGGAGTTACGGCTGTTTTATGCCGCCCGCCGCATTTTGAAAGAAAAACTGGACGGAAAACCCATTGCCCTGAAAGCATGGAAACAGGAATACGCACAGTTAAAAACAGAGTATGCCGAACTGTCTCCGCAGCACAAGCCACTCCGGGAGGAAGTCATACGGCTGCGGCAGGTGCAGAACGCCGTAGATACCGCACTGCGCCGGAGGGAGCAGCCACAGGCAGTACAGAGAAAGAAACATGAGATGGAGCTATGATATAACCGGCAGCTTTACCGCTACCAGTATTTTTATGGAGGGAGCATTTGAATGTATTTGAAGCGGTGAAACAGTCTGTTACCACCCGGCAGGCTGCTTCATTCTATGGAATCCGGGTGGGGAGAAACGGCATGGTCTGCTGTCCATTCCACAATGACCGCACGCCCAGCATGAAAGTGGACAGCCGCTTTTACTGCTTCGGCTGCGGGGCTTCCGGGGATGTGATCGACTTTGCCGCTTTGCTGCATGGATTGGGGAAACGGGAAGCTGCGGTCAGGCTTGCGGAGGACTTCGGCGTTTCCTATGAGAAATCCGGCAATGCGCCGCCAGATAGGAAGCGTCACAACAGGTCACAGCCCCGACAAAAATCAGCGGAGCAGAGATTTCAGGAAACGGAACGGTATTGTTTCCGGGTGCTATGCGATTATCTGCGCCTGCTGGAGCATTGGAAAACAGCACACGCCCCACAGCCGCAGGATGCCATCTGGCATCCTCTTTTTGTGGAAGCGTTGCAGAGGATAAGCTACACAGAATACCTTTTGGATATTTTGTTATACGGAGAAATAGAAGAAAAAGCGGCATTGATCGCCGCACAGGGAAAGGAGGTGTTGCGGCTTGAACAGCGAATTTCAGAGCTTGCCGCCGGAAACGCAGGAAGCGGTCAAAAGGACGATGGACACAATGGAACCGGCGCAGACACCGGCAGAAATCCGGGAAACATTAGAGGGGACGCAGAAAGGCGGCGTGAAGAACAGCATCCGAAACTGCCTGACGGTGTTCCAGCGTGACCCTCTGTTTCGCGGGGCGCTGCGCCTGAACCTTTTGACGGAGCAGATTGACATTGTGAAGCCGCTGGGCTGGGAGCGCACCAGTACCACGCTGACCGACATGGACATGAACTACCTGCTTTTGTATCTGGAAGAAAATTACGGGCTTACCAGCGAGAAAAAGGTGCAGAGCGCCATCAAGATTGTTGCCAATGAAAACCGCTACCATCCAGTCAGGGATTACCTGAACAGCCTGCAATGGGACGGCACAGAGCGCATCCGTTACGCCCTGCATCACTTTCTGGGAGCCGATACGGACGAATACACCTATGAAGCCTTGAAACTGTTCCTGATGGGAGCCATCCGGCGGGTATTCAGACCGGGGAGCAAGTTTGAGGTCATGCTCTGTCTGGTTGGTGGTCAGGGAGCCGGGAAATCTACCTTTTTCCGGCTGCTGGCAGGCAGGGACGAATGGTTTTCAGACGATTTGAAAAAGCTGGACGATGAAAATGTGTACCGCAAGCTGCAAGGGCATTGGATTATCGAGATGTCGGAGATGATTGCCACAGCCAACGCCAAGAGTATTGAGGAAATCAAGTCATTCTTAAGCCGCCAGAAAGAAACCTACAAAGTGCCGTATGAGACACATCCGGCAGACCGGCTGCGGCAATGTGTATTTGGAGGGACGACCAACCGGCAGGACTTTTTGCCCCGTGACCGCACCGGCAACCGGCGCTTTCTCCCCGTGACGGTGTACCCGGAACGGGCGGAGGTTCACATACTGGACGATGAAGCGGCGGCGAGGGCGTATATCGAACAGATGTGGGCGGAAGCCATGACGGTTTATCGCAGTGGGAAGTATAAGCTGTCATTCAGCATGGAAATGAACCGATACCTGAACGCCCACCAGCAGGACTTTATGCAGGAAGACACACAGGCCGGCATGATCTACGCCTATTTGGAGGACTACACCGGCGACAGGGTATGTTCCAAGCAGCTTTATGAGGAAGCGCTGGGGAACTTAAATTCCCCGGCAGACTGGGAGACACGGGCAATCTGCGAGATTATGAATACCGGCATTGCGGGCGGCATCATACAGGGCTGGGTAGCCTACAAAAGCCCGAAGCGGTATAAGAAATACGGTTCTCAAAAAGGCTGGGAGCGTGTCAACCAAGCTCCGCCGGAGGGGGACGGTTTTCAGGAAATCACGGAAGAAGAAGCCCGGCAAATGGAACTTCCATTCTGAAAAGCCACCGGTTGACAGTTTGGTTGACGCTTTGGTTGACAGCCGGTTGACGGGGAAAAGCCTGATATTTGGGGCATTTCTCTCCTTTGTCAACCATGTCAACCAAGAAATCAAAGAAAAAGTAAAAAGTAATAATAGAGCGCCTATGGATTGTTTTCAAAGTCTTTTCTGCCGGTTGACACGGTTTGGTTGACACGGAGACAGTCTGCGGCTGTACACCTGTCTGACATTCCCTTGTCGGGCATATTTCATTTATGGAGGTAACTGCCTATGGCAAAAAGCAAAAACGAGAGCAATAACAAAAACAGCGGCACCCTGCTTACCGAAAAAGACGGCACCCAGTATTTTGTCATGGGGAAAGTCCGTATCAAGGTATCGGAGCATTTCGCACAGGATGGGAAGCCGCTTGACAGCCTGCTGGAAGATGTGATCCAGCACGCTGCCGCCGCTTCCTGAAAAAATACGGAATAACGACTGTCAATCAGCCCACGCTTATGATATACTTGTACCAGCGAGTATTGTATAAGCGTGGGTTGTTTCTTTTAGAAGGAGGATTTTTAACCGTGAAACAACCATACAATACAACGATTTATAACACTGCACTATATTTGAGATTGAGCCGTGACGATGAATTACAGGGGGAAAGCGGCAGTATCCAGACCCAGCGCATGATGCTTAGACAGTATGCCGCAGAGCATGGGCTGACCGTTGTAGACGAGTACATTGACGACGGATGGAGTGGGACAAATTTCGAGCGTCCAAGTTTCCAAAGGATGATTGATGACATCGAAGACGGGAAAATCAACTGCGTTGTCACAAAGGACTTATCCCGTCTGGGAAGAAACTATATCCTGACCGGTCAGTACACGGAAATCTATTTCCCCAGCAAGGGAGTACGCTACATTGCCATCAATGACAATGTGGACACCATCAACGGAGAAAGCGAGCTTGCACCGTTCTTAAACATCCTGAATGAAATGCACGCCCGACAGACCAGCAAAAAGGTCAAGGCTGCCATGCACACAAGATTTGCCAATGGCGCACACTATGGAGCCTATGCACCGCTGGGCTATGTAAAAGACCCGGACAAAAAAGGTCATCTTCTGATCGACCCGGAAACACGCTGGATTGTAGAGAAGATTTTTGACCTTGCTGTACACGGGCGTGGAGCCGCCAGCATTACACGGATTCTGGTGGAGGAAAAAGTACCTACCCCCGGCTGGCTGAACTATGAAAGATACGGGACTTTCGCCAATATCTACGCCGGTGCGCCCGCAGAAAAAGCCTATGCGTGGACGATAGCACAGGTCAAGAGCATTTTGAAAGAGGAAACCTACATCGGTCACAGCATTCACAACAAGCAGAGCAACATTTCATTCAAGAACAAGAAAAAGGTGCGGAAGCCGCAGGAAGAATGGTATCGTGTGGAAAATACCCACGAAGCCATCATTTCTGAAGAAGTGTTCCAAAAAGTTCAGGAGCTGATTGCAAGCAGACGCAGGAAACGCAGAAACGGTACGACACAGATTTTCGCAGGATTGATAAAATGTGCAGACTGCGGATGGTCTTTAGCCTATGGGGAAAACAAGCAGAATAAGAACCCATACGGGTACTACCATTGCAGCAAGAACGGGCAGGGATTACGCCAGTGTTCCATGCACTATATCCGCTATGATGTACTGTATGCCTATGTGCTTGCAAGACTGCAATACTGGTCTATGCTGGCACAGAAAGACGAGGACAAGCTGCTGAAACGCCTGCTCAATGCCAGCGACAGGGAAAGAAACTCTGCGAAGAAAAAGCAGGCTGCGGAGCTGAAAAAGGCAGAGAAGCGTAAAGCCGAGGTTGACGGGCTGTTTGCTAAAATGTATGAGGACTGGTCTGCCGGACGCATAACCGAGTATAACTTCAATATGCTGTCCGAGAAGTACCAGAACGAGCAAAAGGAGCTTGAAACAAAAATAAGACAGCTTCACGAAACGATGGAAGCCGCCGTACAGACCGCAGCGGATGCTGAAAAGTGGATTGCCCTGATGAAACAGTATGTCAACCCTGTGGAGCTGACCGCCGAACTTCTGAACACTCTAATTGAAAAAATAACCGTCCACGAAGCTGTCAAGGGCGAGGACGGAAGCCGTGAGCAGGAAGTAGAAATCTACTACCGCTTCATCGGCAAAATCGACTGACCTTTCTTTTTTACCCAACAATATCTTTAATTAAGGGAGACGGGGGTTAATATGCCAGATATTAGTCTATTAGTTGATATTGCAGAATTTTTCAATGTAAGTATTCCTGAAATCATCAATGGAGAAAGGAAAAGCGAGATTATGGAAAAAGAAGTAAAAGAAGTTGCAGAAGCAATGTCTAATTATGCAGGTGCAGAAAAGTCAGTAATATTAAAGAGAGTAAAATTGATAAGTATTATAGGGCTAATATCTTTAGTTATAGGATTAGTCATGGAAGCAATTAATTATGATTCTATGATTCCGATATACGAGTGTATGAAAGAAACATGTTTAGGCTTTGGTGTTGGAGCGTTGGCTACAATGGTTCTTTATACAACAGGTATACTTGAAAAAATAAAAAATAGAAAGTCGAAACAAATGAAAATAGTAGCAATTTTTTGTTCCGGAATAATAGCAATATGTATTATTGTATCTTTGATATTAACAATTATAGAATTCTTGAGTTAGAGATAAACATAAAATTGAAATTTTTTCTGTACGATACACAGATAACTTCTAGTTGTTTAAACTTCCCTATAATTTAATAGAGCAGACGGCATTTTAGTTATGCTGTCCGCTCTATTATGATATATTCGCGACTGTTCAAAAGTCCTGCTAATTTACCATCATCTTTTCAATTGTTCCACCGCACAGCACATGCCCATCCTGATAGAATACCGCTGCCTGGCCCGGTGTCATGGCGCGCTGTGGCTCGTCAAATACGCATTTTATCATGCCGTTTTCCATAGGGGTAAGTGTACAGTCAGCTCCCCTGTGAGAGTAGCGTACCTTTCCTATGCTGCGGGTGCCCGGTGTGATGTGCTCCTGTGCCATATAGTTTATATCGCTGATATAACAGGTGTCTGAGAAAAGTGCCTCATTTGTGCTGATTACGACCTCATTTGTTGCCGGACGCAGCTCCTTCACGAATAAAGGTGTTGCGGCTGTAATTCCAAGCCCCTTGCGCTGTCCGATAGTATAGTGGATGAGGCCCTTATGACGGCCTAGAATATTGCCCGATTCATCCACGAAATTTCCCGGCTCATAGGTTTTGCCTGTCTCATTCTCGATGAATGAGGCATAGTCGTGATCCGGCACGAAGCATATGTCCTGGCTGTCGCTCTTGTGCGCTACCGGCAGACCGGCTTCCTCTGCGATACGGCGGATTTGTGGCTTTTCATACTCTCCCACAGGCATCAGCGTGCGACGTAGCTGCTCCTGAGTCAGATTGTAAAGCGCATATGTCTGGTCCTTTTCCGCTGTGACTGAGTTGGCTATGGTGTATCTGCCGTTTGGAAGCTGTGCTATGCGGGCATAATGGCCTGTTGCTATATAGTCTGCTCCTATCTCGAGCGAGCGGTGAAGCAGCGACTCCCATTTCACATAACGGTTGCAGGCGATACACGGATTTGGCGTGTATGCACGCTCATATTCGGACACGAAATAGTCTATGACGTATTTCTTGAAATCAGCCTTGAAGTTCATCACATAATACGGAATATCAAGCACTGCTGCCACTCGTCTGGCGTCCTCCACTGCGGATAGCCCACAGCAGCCGCCCTCCTGTGACTGTTTAAATACGTCCTCGTCCTGCCATATCTGCATTGTGACTCCGATGACATCGTATCCCTGTTCCTTTAATAAATATGCCGCTACTGACGAATCCACTCCGCCCGACATTCCTACTACAACCTTCTTTTTCATTAATAGTCTTCCTCAGGCGCCTCTTCCTTCTCGCTGATATCGTTTACAGGCCTCTCAAGTCCCTCGATTTTGATACCGTTTTTCTCTGCGTAATCCCAGAGTGCCGCATGGATTGCTTCCTCTGCGAGAAGTGAGCAGTGTACCTTTACAGGTGGAAGTCCGTCAAGTGCCTCCATAACTGCCTTGTTTGTAACCTCAAGCGCCTCCTGGATTGTCTTGCCCTTTACGAGCTCTGTTGCCATACTGCTTGTTGCAACTGCTGCGCCACATCCGAAGGTCTTGAATTTGGCCTCCTGAATAATGCCGTTGTCATCTATATCCAGATACATTCTCATGATGTCTCCGCACTTTGCGTTTCCTACTGTGCCGACACCACTTGGATTCTCCATCTCTCCTACGTTTCTTGGATGGTTAAAATGGTCCATTACCTTTTCACTGTATGCCATGTCCTTAGTTCCTCCTAATTTTCATGTATATATTAATGTTGTGATAGTCACTATAATTTTGACCTGATCATTTATGCCTCAGATTTGCCGTTTTTCTTTACAAAATCCTCGTATAACGGTGACATGCTTCTGAGCCTTGCTATGATTTCCTTTAACTTGTCCACTGTATAGTCGATATCCTCAAGAGTGGTCT
>ENA-OORT01000119-OORT01000119.1-human-gut-metagenome-genome-assembly--contig:-NODE-119-length-10689-cov-1.644724_pt1 | contig 10689 bp, 8 predicted proteins | sample MGYA00241174_ERZ501206 | MGnify/ENA primary metagenome ERZ501206 (study PRJEB25962, sample SAMEA2042498) | human gut metagenome | biome: human gut; feature: human-associated habitat; material: faeces... | reverse complement strand
ATCCCAGCAGCTCATCATCACACGAAAAGCTGGTGCGGTACTCATAATCGTAATCCATCAGCTTCAGTGCTTCTATCTCATTGTCCTTCCAGAACGGATCTTCCATCTTGCCCGCCTGCAGCAGATCCCCATACACCGATCCCGGCACTGTCGCAATGATCCAATCGTCATCGGCTACGCGATGCATTTCCCAACTGTTGTTTACATCAATTTTTTTCATTTTTTCTCCACGGGGACGTTCCTACTACAGCATCTTCTCTGTCCACTCTTTTTCTTTAAATCCAGTCAGCATGAAACCTTCAGCAACGACAAGCGGTCTCTTCACCAACATGCCATTTGTCGCAAGAAGCTGCAACTGCTCATCCTCGCTCATGTCCGGAAGCTTGTCCTTCAGTTTCATCTCCTTATACAGCATGCCGCTCGTATTGAAGAATCTCTTGAGCGGAAGTCCACTCCTACCATACCATTTCTTAAGCTCATCATATGTAGGATTATCATCCACAATGTGGCGCTCCGTGTATTCGATCTTATTCTCGTCCAGCCATTTCTTTGCCTTCTGGCAGGTTGAACACTTTGGGTAACATATAAATTCCATGATTATCCTCCTTTTCTATTTAGCTTATTGATGCAAGCCTCAATTTCATCATATCAAGTTACTTAGTGATTTTCTCTCCAATATTTCTGACAAATGTCACACATCCCCATGTCATTTACTCTAAGTGGGAAAAAATACTTCTTTATGTTTCTTGAAAATACAGTGTTATATTCTCCATTGCCATCTCTCGAAGTAATCTTGTCCGGCATATCCGGGTTATAACCCATTGAGCCACAGCAAATGCAGGTATTCATCCATTTTGCCATCTTGGGGTATTGTTTCAGGTAGTTTAGGGCTTCGGTTTTTCTGTCCATGGAGTCTCCTTATCTTCTTTATCCTTTTTAGGCAATGCTAAATACTGCATTGGCTATATTACAGCCTCATTTTCTTTATGCTCATTTACAGAAAGATTTTCCATCAAATCTTCACCAATTTTATAGACGGATAACTTATCGATTGCCATTTGAACCTGAAACTCATTTAGTTCAATCTCAACATCATAAATGTCTCCGCTTCTTGGCAGTCTGACATGAATAACTGCAAAATGCTTATACTCCTCCGTATTATAAATTCCATCCTCATACTTCTTAAGGCGTACTATTTTTCTTGATATTCCTTCCACCAACCGATAATCTATTGCATATATTTTTTTCTCCGTGAATCCATGTAAATGTGTAGTTCCAAATGCTAATGCATTTGTTTTATAGAAAAGCATCTGACTTTTTAAATATGACGCTTCAAGCTCCTCATAATCAATATCGCCCTTCAACCACTTCCGTACCGGCATTCCTATATACAGTGAAAACTCTAGCCAAAACAAGAATCCGAATAGGCAAAATCCTATGATAGCCATATAATAACGCCCTAAAGGAATAAGACACACGGTACAAAACATTAGGAACAATGGTAATATCATTTTGACAAGATATTCCCGTCTTTGAAATCTTTTTAATAAATCCTGTTTCATGCTTTGATATTTAGGTTTCTCAAATGTGTGCTCATTGAGATAGGCTACATATTTCTCATGCCACTCAGGGCTTTCAAAATAACTGCCATTCATATATTGTGCTTTCATCTCACGAGCTTTCGTATCTGCTTTACTTTCCTTGCAATACGCATAGAGCAAATATGCAATGAGCATCGGACAAATAATGCATGCCGCACATTTTCCAGCCATATCTCCTATGACAAAAAACAGAAATAGTCCCAGAAGAACTGTAAAAACAATATACACAACCAATGCTTTCCTGGTCATAGCGAATGGAAATTTGTCATTTTTTCTCATATAATTCTATTTTCTCCAACTTCGAACTCATTTCACAACAATGGGTACAACTATTTGCGGACACATTATCCGTCAGAACCACCTAAATACCGCATAAACTCAAGGTTTCTTGCTTAGCAAGCAGACGGTCTTCACATGAAAAGACAGCACTCTATGAATTACCGATTTGTGTCTGGAAGTTACTCATCCGAACCCATCCACATCATCACTGGTTTCATGCTACTTCTTCGCATTCTCTTCCAATTCCAACATGTACTTATCAAAATCAGACATGAACAGCCTATCCTGAATAACACGATATTTTTCAAATTCAGTTTCAGCTTTTGCCTTGGCAATCTCAGCAGTGATTTTGCCTGCATCCTGAAGAACATCTCTGTCGTCGGCCATCAAGAATAAATCCAAACGCTTTGCCCAATCCTCCATCGTCATTGGAATATGACGTTCCGCCCGATCCTCTGCCAAATCCAGATAAGCAGATACAATACGCTCTAATGAACGCATTTCCTTCTCTGAAAGATAATTCTTCGCAACACTCACATCACTTTTTACAATCTTGCCTTCCGGCGCTGCTGCCCAAGTAGTTAATCCCATGTGTGGCTTATCTGCATCAGCCCGCTCATAAATCAACTCTGCTGCTGTATGTCCGTGAACTGCATAATGCATCTTGTTTTGAACCTTTGCAAAGAACTGCTTTGTTGTTTTTGCTGTTCGGTCATAATCAAGAGCTGTAGCATAGATGTCCGTTATTTTCTGATAAAATCTCCGCTCAGAGAGACGGATCTCACGAATCCGCTCAAGCAGGCGGTCAAAGTATTCTACTGTAAGCACAGAGCCACCATTTTTCAGACGTTCGTCATCCATGACCCAGCCTTTAATAGTGTAGTCTTTCACGATACCATTGGCCCACTTGCGGAACTGCACCGCCCGCTGGTTGTTCACCTTGAAGCCCACGGCAATAATCAGCTGCAAATTATAATGCGTCAGTTCCCGATTGACCTGCCGAGTGCCCTCGGTCTGAACTATCCGGAATTTCCGGATAGTTGCTTGCTCGGTCAGTTCGCCGTCCGCATAGATTTTTTTGATATGCTCGTTGACCGTGCGCACATCCACATCATACAGCGCCGCCATCATCTTCTGCGTCAGCCAGATGTTTTCATCCTCATAACGCATTTCAAAGCTGGCATCGCTCTCACCGGTAGAGGCAACAAAGGTCAGATATTCCGCTGCGGAACTGCGAATGGCAAGTTCTTTTTTCTTCTTATCAGCCATATCACAGTACCTTTCTTACAGTATCAGGGCTATATGTCTCGAAAATTTGCTCGAAGTTTGTGGCAACGCTGTCATTTGCCATACTGCTGTCACGGAACACGGCATAGTAGGGCTTCATCTGGGCAATGGCCTTGACGGTTTCCTCGGTCACATCATGGTCAAAGCAGGCCAGCAGGAACCCATCTGCCACATTGAACACCTTTTTGCCTGCGATCTCTTTCACCTCAATGGGGCTGGAAAGCAGCACGCCCAAATCCAGCATCACCTGGAACAACAAGTCCTCCGGTGTACGGTCTTCCTTCACGTTGTCCACCAACGAGAACAGATCCTGCTGACCGACTTCATCCGGTGTGTAGTACACAGGCTTCATGTTGCTTTCGTCCAGACGCAGGCAGCGGAAGCCGATGTCCAAATCAGCCGGAGCTGTCAAACCGGCATCCTCTTTGATTTTCCGGCCCGCACGGCGGATACGCTCCTTGCCGATTTCGCAGATGTTCTTGTAGCCTGCCTTGTAGGCTGTTCCTTTTTCATCAGTATTTTCAGGAACTTGAGCAAGAACAAACTTGCAATGCTTGCCTTTTTCGGTATTAAACTGCATAAGTGCATGAGCTGTTGTTGCAGAACCAGAAAAGAAATCCAACACAATAGAATCATCCGCAAGGTTTGCTAATGTCAACAATCTAAGAAGCAATCTTACCGGCTTCGGTCCATCAAATACTCCGGCATCCATTATTGCGGTTACTTCTTTTGCACCCTCTTGACTGTGACCAACATCCTTGTAAAACATTATTGATGTAGGAGCCATTCCGTCAAATTTTAGTTCTGTCAAAAATCGCTTAATACATGGGACGCTGTTTCCATCTGTTCCAAAATAAATTCTATTATCTTGGAGTCTCTCCAAAAATGCATTTTTGGAGAGACTCCAGCAGCGTCCTGCTGGAGGCTCTATTACTCGCCCCGAAGGGGCGGTAATAGGATAATCACAAGCCTCATTATAAGTTTTCACAGACATATCACTCGGTTTCCACACACCACGGGGATCGTTATCCGGGTTTTGATATCGTGCATTTGCTTCTTCTGTGCGAGGTAATCGTCCAATAACAAAATTGTTTATGTTCTTGGCAAACATAAGAACATAATCATGACTATTTGATATGAATTTTGCATCGTTCTTCGGTGCATAAGCTCTCTCCCATACAAGCTGTGCAACAAAATTCTGCATACCAAATATCTCATCACATACTTTTCTGAGATTTTCCTGTTCTTTATCATCAATACTGATAAAGATAACACCATCATCCGTCAACAAATCCTTTGCGATTTTCAGACGCGGATAAATCATATTAAGCCAATCCGTATGGAAACGGCCATTGCTCTCGGTGTTGGTCACAAGCCGGTTGCCTTCTTCATCATACTGACCGCTATTATCCATATAGTCCGCCGCACTCTGGGCAAAATCGTCCTCATAGACAAAATCATTGCCGGTGTTGTACGGCGGATCAATGTAGATCATCTTGACCTTGCCCAGATAGGTTTCCTGCAAGAGCTTCAGCACTTCCAGATTATCGCCCTCGATGTAGAGATTCTCACTGTCAAAACCGCCGGGCATTCCATCCTTGCCCACGCTGTCTGCCACAACCGGGCGCAGCGTTGCCGTAATGGGCGCATTGGCCGCCAGCATGGCCTTTTTCTTGTCCGGCCATGTAAACTGGTAACGCTCTTCCCGACCCTCCACGATGGAATCGGAAAGCTCCTGCCGCAGAACGTCAAAATCAATGGCATGTTCTACCTTGCCGTCACGCATTACTTCGGTGATGGCATTGGGGAACAGCTTGCCGATCAGCTCAATGTTGCGCTGTACGCCGTCAAGGCTGTGCATTTTTAGAGTTTCCATTTCAACGTTCTCCCTCATTCATATTTTGAATATTTTGATAGCAGACTGACCAATCTTAGCAAAAACGTTTTTGTCTCTGCATTAAATTCGCAATTTCCAACGAAACAACGGTAATCATAACTTGTGTAATCTTTTACAAATATTGCTTTATATACAGCAACTGCTTTTTCTTTTATTGTTACGATTTCTTTTCCTTGCTGCTCTGATTCCGGTGCAGTATTATATATTTCGTTTCTTGAAAGCAATTCGCTAAAATGACCTTTATACTTGGAATCCATACATTCAAGTAGTTCTATCAGTTTCTCTGGATTATGTCCTGAAATTAGTTGATTATATGAAGTCACATCGCTTATCTCTAAAGCAATCAGAAGTGGAACCATATATAGTGTACAAAATTGTGTAGCTAACCCTTCCGGATCACTAAAGCTAAATCTTCCGTCACTGTGCGTTAACTCATATTCTGCAATTCTTATGGCTTTTAGATATCTTGAAATTTCACGAAGAGAAAAATGGAACAGCTCGATAATTTTTTTACACACAACATCTACCATATAGTAGTCGCTTTGGAAATTGATGCTTTGATAGTATCGGTACATATTGGCTGGGGGAAGCGAAATTCTCAAATCAAAAAAGCGATCAAGATATCTGCACGAATCGAACGCATTTCCGTAGTAATTTGAAATTGTATGTTGAAGTTCTTGTAAATTCACAGCAAATACAAATGTGATTCGTTCATTATCAAAATAATGCTTGATTTTTTCTAAAAGTTGCACGGCATAGTTAGGCTTGCAACGATCAAGCTCATCAATAATGACAACCAAACGGTCTGCTCTTTCTTCAAGTAAGTGGTCTAAAAATTCCACAATTGTACTGTGAATACTCTTGCTTTTCCGTAAATCATCAAGAACACTATCAGATTTCATTGATTCCAGCACTGCTGTTGTACTTTTTCCAGTAATACAATCTGCCAGAGCCGCTACCTTTTCAAAAATTTTATTGTCTTTCGGAAAAGGCGTTTTCTCATCTACCTGTTGAAGAATGGAGTATACCAGAGATAAGATAGGGTCTCCATCATTATCATTTTCCCACGCATCGTAGTAAACACAAAGCTGCGCTTGAAATTCTGGTTCTTTGCCGCTGTGATAGTTTTTCCAGACAGTTTTGACCTCATCTCTGTATTCACTCTTTGATTTTATTGGCGAACAGGATTCTAAAACCATTTTTACCTGCTTGACAAAAAAGGTCTTACCGCTTCCCCATGCACCATCAAGAGCAATCGAGCAGGAATCCTCCAAAGAGTTCAGTATATCCACAAACGCATGGATATCCGTATTTCTTCCAATCTGGTCGTTCTTGTATGTAGAAAGTAGGTTTTCTTCTGTTGGTTTCAGTTCAAATGATTTCATAACGTCTCCGTCTTCTTTTGTAGAGATTTCATCTGCTGTACCAGTTCAAATTTCTTCTTTGGTTGCTTTTCCTTACGGATTTTGGCTTCCAGTGCTGCGATCTGCTTTTCCAGCTGCTCTCGTTGCTTCTGCTGCTCCACACTGTCTTTCAGGGACGCACTTTCTCCTGTGCCAAGCACATCACCTGCGATCTGACGGACAAAATTCTCGTACACGGCATCCAGCGTAAGTCCATCCAGATGCACCGGCAGGTCGTCCTCGTCCAGCCAATCCGTATAATAATAGCGATCAACCTTAAAGGCTGTCTTGCCCGCCGCAGCCTCCTTGTAGCCGATGACCGCCTGATACCTGCCCTCGTATTCCAGCAAAAAGAGGGTGTGATACGGAATTTCCCGGTCGATTTGGCGCAGGACACTCTCATCCAGCTTCGGGGCAGACAGCCGTACCTCGAACACCTCGATCTCCGTCACCTGCTCCCCAGCCGCCAGATTCAGGGTGGTGGCAGCAATCTTATTGCGCCAGTAGATGATTTTGATCTGCTCGACAAAGGCTTTCTTCATAGCCGGAGTAACGGCGATGTTCTCATAGAACTTCTGCTTGGGGATGCGCTTGTTAAACTCCGTGGATTTCGGCAATCCCAGCACGGCATCTCACCTCCAGACAATCATTTCACAACAAGGAAGCAAATCAGTTCAAAATCATCCAGCCCGGATATATTGCTCATCAAAGCGGATGTTCCACCGGCAGAGAACAGACTGTCAATGTCGCTTTCTTCTTTGACATCAATGATGGAATTGATTGCTTCGCTCAGCAGCTCGGACATCTCTGCCATATTCCGCCCATCATCCGTTTCGCGGTTAAAGCGTTCGTATGCCTCTTTGATCGGCGCAGACTTTCCACGGCACAGCAGCCGAATATCGTCCAACATCTTTTTGGGGTTCAGGTAGTCGCAGATGATCTGCCCATCCATGCCGATGTAAACCATGTAGAACGGATGGATGCGGTTCCGATTGTCCACATTGACGCTGTTATTGATGTTTTTCAGCACGAAGATCACGCCCTCCGGCAGTTCATCCGTAGCCGGAACCACCGCATGAAGTCCACGGGGCTTCTTGTTCAGATCACCATTGTGTTTGATGTAATCCAGCAGGTCGAGCCGGAACTCGTTCAGGCCCAGATCCATAATGGAGATGCCGTCCGACATATCTTCGATGTCAACGACCTCTTCCTGCAAGCGTTTCAGCTGTGCCTTGCGGTACTCCAAATCGCCCTTTTCTTCGGGGTTGATAAGGTCATCATCTCCGGTAGAGGTCATAACTGTGATTTTCATGCGGGTCTCCACACGGGATTTCAGGTTGATGTAATCGTCCAGCGTCAGATCAGGCCAGAAATTCACAAGCTGGATGTACTGGTTTCTGCTGCCGATACGGTCGATTCGTCCAAAACGCTGGATGATGCGTACCGGGTTCCAGTGAATGTCATAGTTGATCAGATAATCGCAGTCCTGCAAGTTCTGGCCTTCGGAAATGCAGTCTGTCGCAATCAGCACATCAATTTCCGTGGCACTACCGGGCATCAGAACATCCCGGTCTTTGGAAATGGGAGAGAAGCAGGTCAGCACGTTGTTGAGTGTTGCCTTGAAGCCTTTGATCGTGGTACGTCCGTCAATCGAGCCGGTAATTACAGCGGTATTCAGCCCATATTTCTGCTTTACAAACGCACTCACATTGTCAAAGAGGTACTCTGCCGTATCCGAAAAATGCAGAGAAAATCAGCACTTTTCTGTTGCCGACATTGATCGGGTGCTCAATTTTTTCAGACAGCAGCTGGAACAGTTCTTGCAGCTTTGTGTCATGCTGCGGCGTGATATCTGCCACCATAAAGGTCAACAGCTCCAGAATTTCTGCATCTTTCCGAAGCTCCGTACGCCAGCTCTTCCAGTCCATATCCGCAAGGTCGATTTTGACTTTTTTGCCGACGGTGAAAAAATCAGTGTTTTCATCGTCCATGTCAAAATCGTCTCCGGCCATGTCGTATATATCCAGATCAGCGTGGCCGGAGCGTTCAAACTGGTCAATGGACTGAATCGTACCATCAATCAGTTTCTTGATGCGCATCAGGGTCAGCTGGAACGAATGTACAGAGCTTTCCAGCCGCTTCAGCAGGTTAATACTCATCAGCCTGCAAATGCCCTGCTCACGACCTCTCTGGGTCAGATTCTCACCCTTATTGTGCGTCAGCTCCTGATACTTCTGGAGCTTACTTGCGAAGATATAGTTGGAGGGCATATAGACGCACAAGCTCAGCTGAATCAGCTGCTCATAAATTTCGTTGTAGTTGATGGCATTATTCAGGTCTGTCAGACATGGCCGAACGGAGATCGGCTTCAACCGCTCCGGGAACTTTCCGATAGCGTTGGTGTTGTAGTACTTCTCGATATGCTTCCGAGAACGTGCGATGGTAACACTGTCCAGCAGCTCGAAGAAGTCGAAATCCAATGTCCGCAGCAGCGCATCCGTGGTTCTCTCTTCTGGTTTCAGTTTGCTCCATGCGTTAAAGGCTTTCTGCGCCTGCTTAAAGATGTCTTCAATGCTCTTTGAGGTGTTCAGCTTTTCATCCAGATACTCGGAGCTTCCCTCATAGGCAAGAGCCAGCTGATTTTTCAAATCCACAAAGCGGTTGTTGACCGGCGTTGCCGAAAGCATCAGCACCTTGGTCTTAACTCCGGCACGGATCACCTTGTCCATCAGCCGCTGGTAACGGTTGTCCTGCGTCTTGCTGTGCGTACCGATGCCGTTGCGGAAGTTGTGCGATTCATCAATGACGACCAGATCATAGTTGCCCCAGTTCAGGCGATCCAGATCGAGGCCATTCGATTTTCCGCTGCTTCTGGACAGGTCTGTATGGAACAGGACATCATAATTCAGCCGATCCGATGCAATCGGGTTGTTCACATAGTTGTCCTTATAGGTATTCCAGTTTTCCGCCAGCTTTTTGGGACACAGCACCAGAACCGACTTGTTTCGATTCTCATAATACTTTACGACTGCCAGTGCGGTAAAGGTCTTGCCAAGGCCAACACTGTCCGCAAGGATGCAGCCGTTGTACTTTTCCAGCTTATTGATGATAGCAAGCACCGCATCCTTCTGGAAGTCGTACAGCAGGCTCCAGATTTTGCTCTGCTTGAATCCGGTTGCCTCATTCGGCAGTTCGTCTTCTGAGATGTCGTCCAAAAACTCGCTGAACACATGATACAGCGTCATAAAGTAGATGAACTCCGGGGAATTTTCAGCATAAGCCGTGCTGATATTCTCCAGTACTACATCTGTGACATCCTGCATTTTGTCCCGGTCGTTCCACAGGGTATCGAACAACTTCATGTACTGCTGTGCGAACGGAGCCTCCATGCAGTTGACCATGTTGTAGCTGTTATTTCCGCGCTCACAGCCAATATCAACTGTCGTAAATCCGCCAATCGGCATATAGGCGGTCTGTGCTGCTCCGGAATCCACAGTCATAAAGCCAGCCATATTTTCACCGGTGGTGTTCGATTTGAACGTAGCCTTCCTTCTGATCCAGTCTGCACACTCCTTTGCGATGGCTCTCTGGGTCATCTCATTGCGCAGTTTGATTTCAAACTCTGTACCGTAAAGGCTTGTTTCACGAGAAATGCGGGGAATGTAGAACTCCCGCTTCTGCTTTTCAGCCTTTTCTTTCACAAACGTGGGGGATGTAAAGATAAATTCAAACTCGTCTATGGTTTCCAGCTGCTTCTTTAGCTCTTTGTAAGCATACATCGAAAAGCAGGCTGCCGCAATAGACACCCTGCTGCCTTTTTTGATCTCGACCCGTAAATCATCTCGAACGGTATTGGTGATGTTATCCAGAATTTTCATATCATCCACCGGCTTTATGCTTATCCGTATTTTTTATAGCCTTGACTATGAAAGCACTCTTACAAAACTCTATTTTTATTATACCACCCACTTTTTTCCCTGTAAACGAAAAAGCTGACGGTGTGTAGCGTGCAGCATCCATCAGCTTTTCGTGACACAAAAATCGGCACCCGCTTTTCAGCAAGTGCCGATTTTGTTACCCTATAGTGCGCTTTGATTTTTGGCGTAAGTGGCGTAAGTTTGGCGTAAATCCGTTTCTGGCCGCTCCAAAAATCAAGCATTCATGCGGTTTTTAGGCAGTTATTAGTACATGCCGCCCATGTCAGGGGCCGGAGCAGCCGGAG
>ENA-OORT01000104-OORT01000104.1-human-gut-metagenome-genome-assembly--contig:-NODE-104-length-11201-cov-3.854387_pt1 | contig 11201 bp, 7 predicted proteins | sample MGYA00241174_ERZ501206 | MGnify/ENA primary metagenome ERZ501206 (study PRJEB25962, sample SAMEA2042498) | human gut metagenome | biome: human gut; feature: human-associated habitat; material: faeces... | reverse complement strand
CCAGTAAGTATTGCTTGATGTTTCGAATGCGGGGCGGGTTGTCCTTGAGACAATCCAGAACATACTGGATGTGTTCTGCGCCCAATTTTAGGAATCGAGATTTTACTACTTCGGCAGGCATTTCCTCACCCGAAATGCGGATAGCCGCCCGTTTGGAACAAACCACATCCAGCATCAACTCCACCAGTTCATCCAATCGCATCGTATCCATCGGGTTATTCTGCGCCAAAATCGGATACTCGATATTTTTCAGCAGCAGGGCGCGGTACTCTGCCCGCTGGCCCGCCGCGCGGATAGGATTCGATACGTTATTTGTTTCTTCTTTATTTATTTCTTTAGTATTTAATTGTGCAGGATTTTCCTGTACAGGTTTTTCCCGTTTAGGCTCTGCCTGTTTTGGTTGAGCACACTTAGGCGCAGCTTCTTCGGGACCCTGTTCCGGGGGCTGTGGCTGCTCTAAAACCGTGTACTCCATACCGCGCATCTGACCGTTCTTGTCGCGGATGCGGCGGCGGATAATATACCCCGCCGCTTCTAACTCGCGCACGGTGGCACACACGCTGTCCACGCCCTCTTTGCAGATGGACGCCAACCCGCGCGTGGTATAATCCCAATCTTCGGGAAGGGACAGCATCAAAGATAAAAGCCCCTTCGCCTTGAGCGAAAGAGCCTTGTTGCGCAGATGATGGTTGGACATAATGGTATAATTTTGCGTCTTTTGTACACGGAACACAGCCATAACGATTTACCTCCTGTTTATTCCATATAAGTGGGCGAACGATTTCTAACTTTCATGTTGATTTCTCTCTCTATCGGCAAGGCGCCGCGCGGTGGGCGGCAGTTCTTGCCATCAGGTTGTTTTTTGCCATATCAGCGTAATCTCCATTCTCGATGTTGGGCGGAAGGTCATGCACGGCGTAGCGGTCACCGTAGATTTTCCGGATGCCGACACTCGCCATACGCCCTTTGGCATCGTTGTCCAGCCGCAGTTCTATCGTGGTGATCTCCGGGTGCTGGCGCAGGAATTCCTGTAACGCCAAAGGCTCCTTGCCGGAGGATGAAACCCCGCCCAGCGACAGACGGTACTTGTCTGCCGCATCGCCGCAGAGCGTCATCTCGGCCATGGCATCTATGGCGGCTTCAAACACGGCCACGGTAGTGCCGGGCTGCATCGGCGGGATGCAGAATCCGTACTGCTTCTGACTGCCGGGAGCCTCGCGCTTGAACGGTTTCCCATAGTCATAAATACCGCGCAGAGCCGCATATTTCGGCACGCCCTGCGGGTCTTTGCCTAAGAAAACACAGTTGTGATATTCTGCACTCTCGTACAGAATTTTTCTCGCAATACAGTAGCGAATCGTGGGCAGTGAGATGCCGCGCCCCAGCAAATACCGCGTTACGCGGTCATTATTCGGTGCGGGGTTCGGCAGACGGAACGGCGGGCGCTCGCGCTCCACTGCTTCATGCTGCACGGGGATATACATCGGGCTTTCCTCGCACAGCAGCTGCACAGCCTCTACGAACGGTACACCTTCCACATAAATCAAATATTTCAGCGCCGACTTGCCGCCGATATCGCGGCTTTTCCAATGCCACACACTGGATTCGCCGTTTATCTTGAAGCTGTCATGCTCCGCAAGCTGGTACTCGCCCCGCGCACTGCTTTTCACCAGCGAACCGGGGCGGTACCGCCGCAGAAATTCTATCGCCGTCATCCGGTTGGCGGCATTGACCTGCTCTTTGCTGACGCGCGGCAATTACACAATGTAAGCGGCGAGATCGCTCATACGTTCGATATTTTCCCAAGGAAAATCCTCGCGTCCGAAGTGACCGCCCGCCGCCGTGCGGCTGTAAATGGGGTTCAGCAGGTTCAACTGCTTGATGATGCCCGCAGGGGTCAGGTCATACACCTTGCGCACCGCTGCTGCCAAACAGTCATCCTCGCAGATGCCGGTGCCGAAGGTGTTCACATCCACCATGACAGGGTCTTTTTCTCCGATGGCATACGCCAGCGTGACCTGACAGCGGTCGGCAAGATGGGCGGCGACCATGTTTTTGGCAATGTACCGCGCCATATATGCGCCGCTGCGGTCCACCTTGGTGGCATCCTTGCCGCTGAACGCACCGCCGCCGTGGGGTGCAAAGGTGCCGTAGCTGTCCACCATGAGCTTGCGCCCGGTCAAGCCGGTATCGGCATCCGGGCCGCCCTGCACAAACTTGCCGCTGGGGTTCAGGATGATTTCCGCGTCATCGGCGGGCATACCGTCAAAGGCCAGCGGGAACACATACTCGTCCAGCAGATCCGCCAACTTATTGATGTCGGTGTCCTCCTTGTGCTGGACAGAAACGACCACTGTGGTGATGCGCACAGGCGTGTCACCGTTGTATTCCATCGTGACCTGCACCTTGCCGTCCGGGCCGATGTCGGGGATAACGCCGGTCATGCGGGAGATTTCCAACAGCGTTACAAGGCGCTGGGCGGCAACCACAGGCATGGGCAGATATTCGGGCGTTTCGTTGCAGGCGTAGCCGACCATAACGCCCTGATCGCCCGCACCGAGGGTGTCCTCGTCCTCTCCCTCAACCAATTCCGGCTCAACAGCGCCCGCAATGTCGGGACTCTGGGCGTGGATGTAGCAGTCGATCTGGTAGTCTTTCGGGTCATAGCCGACATCGCGCAGGGTGTCGCGGACGATGTTGAACACGTCGGGTTTGGCCGAGGTCGTGATTTCTCCCGCCACAATGATGTGCCCGCGTGTCGCCATAACCTCACAGGCCACACGGCTGGCGGGGTCATGTTTTAAGCACTCGTCCAGCACGCTGTCGGCAATGAGGTCGCACAGCTTGTCGGGATGCCCGCGCATAACGGATTCTGCGGTGTAAAAACGGGGATGCTCGTTTTCCTGCATGGTTTCGGTATTTTCAAAAATGTCGTTCATAAGTTCTTCTCCTTGCTTATTGGATGATTTCGGACAAAGGAAAAAGCCCGCAGGCGGGCTGCGGGCTAGGATGGTAGTATTCATATCAGCGCTCCGGGGATTCTTTTGTTTTGGGCGGTGGAGCCATAACACGGGAATATTCTTCCGGCGTGGTGTGTTCCACACACAGGGTCTTGCCCAGCAGGAAAAACAGCTGCGGATCATGGTACAGTTCCTCGTAGCGCTTCATCTGCTGCGGGGTAAGGTCGGTAAAGTCATCGCGGGTCAGACCGCAGACAAAAAACGTGCCGTGGATGATGTCATAGTCGCCCAGCATACGGTTCAGCGGCAGGTTTTCTGCAATGCCGTTGTCATTACAGACGTTATGTGGTGCACCACATAACGTCTGTAATGCGTAGTTATATGTTATGTGTAGCATAATTGACATCTCCTTTCGTACCTCCTGATTTCATTTGTATTTTAGCCGGTAGCTTTTTGTGATACTCTACATAATGTAGAGACACAATGCTCTGCAAATAACATCAGGAGGTTTTATAATGTCTGAAGCAACAATACCAATCAAGGAATTGATGGAAAAGACCGAGCAATGGCTACTCGGTCAGGGTTACAAGAAAAGTACTCTTGGGTTTTATAGAGCTACATGGAACAGATTTCTTTCGTATTCAGCCTCTCCCGCTTATAGCCGTGAAACTGCAGAGCAGTTTTTGCTTCAATACTTCGGAGTCGATGTCCACGCTATAGATCAGACTCTTGACGGTCGAATGCGCCATGCACGGCGTCACATGAATGCATTGGACGAGATTTTTCGCACGGGAACAGTGTGCCGCCGTAAAGTTTATGGCGTTGCTTCTATTGATGACGATTGTTTCGATAAGTTTTTTTCCGACTACTTGAGTTATTGCAAAATGCAGAATTTTTCGAGATCGTGGATGGACAACACAATAGCAGCATTGAGGCTTTTCTTGCTTGCTGTTCATTCATCAAACACACAGAACATCAAAAGCATAAATGCGGAGACTATCAACTGTTTTTCCACGGCTATGAGCAATGCTTCAGAAATATGCATGAATGTTCGTAGAGCAAGATGCCGACAAGTTGGTGCTTACCTGCACTGGCTTTATGACCACAAATATACGGATTTGGATTATTCCCTTCAACTCCCAAACTTCAAACGCACTGCACCCCAGATTCCACAGGTATGGAGTCCTGAAGAAATCGACAAGATTCTTGCAGTCATCGATACTGCCAATCCAGTTGGAAGGCGGAATTACGCGATTTTTCTGCTTCTTGCAAGAACAGGGTTAAGGATAAGCGACGTTTTGGGACTCAAATTTTCAAATATTAACTGGAAGGAAAACTGCATTTCACTTTCTCAGCAGAAGACAGGGAACGCCTTGAGTCTGCCACTCAGCAAAGAGCTAGGTATGGCGATTATTTCTTATTTGCAAGATGGCCGCCCACAGTCCTCCTCGGCTTTTATCTTTCTGAGCCATAACGCACCGTTTCAGCCATTGGGTGAGCATAACAATTTCAATCCGGAATTTCATAAGTATTTACGCAGAGCAGGGATTGCTATCCCAACAAAGAGGCACATAGGCGTACACACTATCCGCCATTCGTTTGCCACAAATATGCTGAGAAAAGGCACTCCGGTGCAGGATGTGTCCCAAATCCTCGGTCACAGTAACATCAGTGTAACAGAAACCTACTTGCGGGTCGATATTGAACATATGCGGTTATGTTCGCTGAGTTTGGAGGGATTACTATGAAACAATTTACTTTCACAAGCCAGCTTGCGCCAATAATATGGAAATATCTGGAATCTCGACAAAATGAGGGATATACCTCCGTGCATTGCGGCTATTATATGCAGGAACTGGACTGCCTTTCAAAGGAACTCTCGGATGCCCCCGTGGTGACAAAAGAGCTTATTGACGCATGGGATTTATTAAAGCCATATCTTTCAAACCGTTCGAAAATAGTCAGACATAATGCGATACGCGCTTTTGCAAAATTTGCATACACGCAGGACGGAATCTCCTATGTCCCGGATACCAGCAAACTAAAGAACAGTTCGACTTTTACCCCGCATATATTTACTGTTGAAGAAATACGGCGATTATTATATGCAGCAGATAATCTGCCGGTCAGGAATAATGCGCCAACAAGGCATCTGGTCATACCTGCTGTTATCCGGCTTTTATATTGCTGTGGTTTTCGTATAGGTGAGGTGCTCCGGCTAAGAGTGAAGGATGTCGATTTGGATACAGGCATTATTACTGTACACAACGGGAAAGGAGGTAAGGATAGACTTGTCCCTGTCCACAATAGCGTAATAGAGTATCTCCGAAGCTACTCTGCTCAGTTACCAGATGAAAGAGAATGGTTCTTTCCATCTGCTTGTGGCCATTATTCTATTAAAACAATCTATGATAATTTTCGCGAGCTGCTATTCGCATGCAATATTCCTCACACCGGCAATGGCCCTCGTGTGCATGATTTTCGGCATACATTCGCAGTTCATACACTGGAAAAACAACTTTCTGATGGGTATGATCCCATGGTAATCGTTCCTCGCCTTGCCGCGTATTTGGGACATAAGAGTTACCGTGAAACCTGTTGGTATATTCACCTGACGGTTGCTTCGTTCCCGGAACTTTCCCAAAAACTTGACAGAGCATTTGTCGGCATTATTCCGGTTGGAGGTGAGACGGATGAGGAAAACTGACTTTACCAAAGCACTGACCGAGTATTTCTCAATCTATCTGCCTACTACATGCGGGGTGAGTCCCAATACCACCAATTCATACAGAGATACTTTCAAGCAACTCCTTCTATTTTTTCAAGAAAAGAAAGGCATCTCCGCAAATTATATAGAATTGCGCTATCTGAATATGGAACTTGTTTCTGAATTTCTGGATTGGTTAGAAACATCCCGCCATATTGCGGTTACAACAAGAAACCAGCGACTTGCCGCCATAAAGGCCTTTGCTCATTTTGTACAGTACAAGTTTCCGGAAAACATAGAAAACTGCGTTGACATTATTAATCTGCGACCCAAAAAGTACGAAAAGGCATTGATACCGTTTTTGACGGAGGATGATCTGTCACTTCTTCTGTCCCAACCAGATGCATCTACCCGACAAGGGCTCCGAGATTTGACACTTCTTGCACTACTGTATGACTCTGGCGCACGGGTACAGGAATTGGTGGATCTTAGGCTGAAAGATGTCCGTCTAACACACCCCCCAATGGTTATTCTAACTGGAAAAGGACGAAAAGTTCGTCAGGTTCCCCTGATGAAGGATACCTGCAAACTGTTGGACAGATATATCCGCAGCTTTCATTCCGATTCTCAGTCTCAGATGATTCCGCTATTTTATAATGCAAAAAAGCAGGCTTTATCTCGCTATGGAGTCACCTATATTCTGAAGAAGTATGCGGCAAAGGCATCTCCGGTACTTGAACCACAGAATATATCTCCTCATGTATTACGCCACACCAAAGCCATGCACTTGCTGCGAGCTGGTGTTAACATGATATATATTCGAGATTTTCTTGGGCATGCAGACATCTCTACAACAGAGGTTTACGCTCGCATCGATGCAGAGATGAAGCGAAAAGTATTTGAGGAGAAAGTGCCGAATTACACACCCAATACCACAATGCCTTGGGAGGAGGATGAAGATTTATTGCAATGGTTAACACAATTTGGAAAGAAAACTTTCTGATTATGTGTAGTAAATTATGCTTAAACGCCCGGGATTCTGGGCATTTTGCTCAATTACTACTCATTTGTAGGAACTACTCATTACAGACGATGCAGGCGCTATCCCGCCAAGGGTACACGGCCTCGATGGTGCCGCCGACAACTGCCTGCTCGGCTTCAAGGGTGTGTTCAATGTCGGCTTCGCGGGGGTATTTTCCGGGTTCAACGATCAGAACTTTCATCGGCATCCTCCTCATCAGAAGTTTCTTTCAGCGCATTTTTCTGCCTAACGGTCAGCAGCACGATACCTGTCGCGGACGCAAGGGACACGACTACAATAGCCAGCAGCGGGAAACCATCTCCTGTCTGCGGGAGGGTCTGCACCTTATACGGCGTAGGCGCAGGTGTAGGCGCAGGGGATGCAGCGGGCGTCGGCTGCGGTGTTGGTGCCGGGGTTGGTGTGGGCGTGTCCTCGCGGGGCGTGGCCTCGTCTATCATCTGAATCAGGCGTTTGTCGGCGCGCACCCATTCTACATCGGCATTTTCGCGGACGAACAGAGAAATCCCATCACCCACAAATTCCAACTTGAACTGCACCGTTTCGGCAATTTCAAAGCCAGCCGGGGCGGCATCTTCGGTTAGAGTGTAGATGTACTCTTTGGTTTCACCTGACAGCTTGATAAATGCATCCGAAACGGGAACACGGTGAGTTTTGTAGTCGGTTATCCAAGTGTCAATAACTTCGCCGTCTGCATCGCGGATCGTCAGCGTAGCGCCCGGCAGCAGATTGCCTGCAATGTCGGTCTTGTCGATATCCAGCACCGGCGCGTCCTGCATGACAATGGTTGATCCATTCATTTTCGACCAGTCATCGTCCGTTTTCACATACACCTCATTGACCTGCTCTGTACCATCCTGCACCAGCTTGAACACGATGCTTTCGGCTTCGGCGTAGCCATCCGGGGCGCACTTCTCCGTCAGGGTGTATTCATTTTCCAGTTCCAGACCTCGCACGGTGTGCGGCGTTTTTGTGGAAGTCCAGCCCTCCACCAGATTGCCGTCAGTATCACGGATTTCCAGCTTCGCACCGGGCAGTTCCTTTCCGTTGGTGATGTCCTGCTTGGAAATGTCCACACTGGTGCGCAGGTTGGTGTTTGTACCGTCCACGACCTGCCACGCGATTTGCTGACCCTCGTAGGTGAAGGTAACTTCCATAGGGGTGCTGTCCAGCAGGTAACCCGCAGGGGCGGTGATTTCCACAATGCGGTATCTGCCGCTGTTCTCGCGGCTGGTGCTTCGCGGACCTGTAGGGTCAATGTAATATTCTCCGCGAATCGGCACGTCCACATCAAACCAAGTAAAGCCGCTGGCGTTGGTTGTGCTACTGGTGGCCAGCTTTGTACCGGCGTCCAGCAGCTTTGTACCGTCCGCGGAATAAATGTCATCCACGGTGTAGAGTTCATACACCGCACCGGGCAGATAGGTCAGCGCCTCGCGATCTTGCTTGTAAATGCCTACACCGATTTTGCTGACCTTATCGCCGGGCTTTTCGGGCGTGGGGAGTACACGGGCATTTTCAAACACGAGCGTCTGCCCGGTCTTGTGGGTATCCGAGGCATCCTTGACATTCACGATGCTGTACGAACATTCCTTGTCGCCGTCCTGCTCGTGGCTGACAATGGTTTTTGCCAGCACAATGTCATTTTTCTGGTTGTCCCAGCCGAATTCCACAGTGTGGCTCTGCTGGGTCAGCACAAAACCATACGGCGCTTTGACCTCGGTAATGGTGTACTTGCCCAGCGGCAGGGTCATGGTGACTTCGCCTTTGGTGCCATTATGGGAAATTTTCAAGAAATCATAGGTTGCCTGCGTGCGGGTGGGGCTGAATTTTACTTCATCCACCTGACCTTCCGTGCCGGTGGTAACAGTTGCCACCAAATCGCCGGATTTGTACCAGTAGGTGCCTTGGCGGTCTGGTGTGGCAATGTCGGCTGCAGCGTGAATTTCGTACACCGCGCCTGCGAGGTTGTCCTGCGTGTAGATGAACTGTCCATCTTGGTAGTCGGTCAGCACATTGCCCAGCTTACGGATCGTAAGCTGACCGAGCGTCTCGTGATTACAGTATTTTTCTTCTACGATATACTCGTCCATGTCGTTGGTGGCATTGCCCACGACCTGCCAGACGCGGTCGGACTTGATTTCAAACTCCACCGAGTAGGCAGAATCGTTATAGTATCCTTCCGGACCTTGCAGTTCCTCAATGAGATAGCGCCCCAGCGGAAGTTTTTCGGGTGTTTTCATAAGACCGTCTGCATCGGTGTAGAACACATCCGTTTTCTTGGTGGCGCTGCCGCTGGCTGGGTCGATCATGGAAATGCGGGTTTTGCGGCCTTTCTCATCCAGCCGATACAGCGCAAAGGATGTGTTTGCAATTTTGACCGTCTTGCCGGTTTCGGTGTCGGTCTTGATGAGTTGCAAGTAACCCTCTAATTCTTCGTCCAGAATGTTGTAGGTCATGTAGTCGTTGCTGGCGGTGGTGACGCTGCCCGCAGGAATCGTGAATCGGCTTTGCGGGCTGTTGGCGTCCACTGTCACGATGAACGGATCACACTGGAACACATCCTTGGGGATGGTGGTTTCCACGACAAGGTATTGCCCATAGGGTAGCCCTTCAACGCGGAAAATGCCTTCATCGTTGGTGAACATTTCTCCCAGCCTATACTCGGCGGGCTGATCCGTGGGTATCCAGCCCTTGCCCCTGCCGTTGGCATAGTCGCCGTCTGCGGTCAAGGTCGCGTTATAGGCGTTGACCGTATCGGTGTCGTCCTCGAACATATTGGCAATGGCTTTCCCCTCGGCGGTGAAATCGTACTTGAGCGTCAAATTATCGTAGTTATCCTTGCGGTAGGCGTCCAAAATGCTTTGTGCATTGTAGCTGCCATCCGGGTTCTGCTTGAACTGCGCCGCCTTGCTCAGTTTGGAAATGCGGTAAACGGTAAAGCCCGCACCCTCCAGCTTCAGTGCCGGGCTTGGCTGACCGGTGGTCGAAACCAACTTCTGCAAACTAAAGCCGGATTTCAGCACTTCGTCTTGGCTTTCCTGCTCGGCGTGGATGTGGTAGGTGGATTCATCGGCATAGGACAGGGTTTTGTAGTGGTTGACCTCATCGCAGAGATACCCTTTGGCGTAGGACAGGTAATACCCATCCCACGCTTTGCTGCCGTTCAGCTTGCGGCTCTCGGCCACAGCAGAATACTGGTTTTTGTAGATGTAGTCGGTATACTCGTTATTCTTCCGAGCCAAATCACTGTACTTACCTGTGCGTTCGAGCTTTTTGTTCAAAAGCGGATACTTCCCGGTAACATACAGCTTGCCGTTTCCGTCAATGGGCAGCACCAGCCCGGTGGCACGCTCGACCAGATAGTAGCGGCCCATGTACAGGTTGGCAAAAGCCAGCTTTCCGTCTGTAATCTTGGCGGAGGCTACCAGCCGGTCTTTCTGCAAAATGGGCAGGTAATCGGTATCCCAGCCGCCGTTGGTGAGAACAGTGGTGTGCCAGATAGGTTGTCCGTTGGCATCGGTGATTTTCGAATAATCTACGACACCCGAAACGCCGTCCGGATGTTCAATGGTGTCAGCGGCGTACAGATCGTACACAGCACCTTCCAGCGTGGTATCTCCGTTGCTGCCCGCAGCCAGATACCGCGCGGCCTCCAAGTCCACTTTTGTCAGCAGAATATTGCCGAGGACACGGTCGTTCTGCATCTTGTCGGCATTGGCGTGCATGGTGTAGGAATCTTCGTTGTTGGCGATTCCGGTGGGGTCTGTGGCGTAGGTCTTATCTGCGTTGCGACTGCCAAAAGTGATAGTTACGATGCCCTCGCCGGTGTCGATGAGCGTACCGCCGCTGTTGGTCGTGCTGATGTCAGCGTTATAATCGGCGTTGCCCAGCCAAATCGTCTGACCGTCCTGTGCTTTGGTAATTTCAAAGGCATACGCCCGCTTGCCCAGCACAGAGCCTGCCGTGCCGGGTTTGGTCACATCCGTCCAATCGCCGTAATACCCGCTGGGGGCGCGGCTCTCCACGATGACAAACTTGCCCTCATTGCGCTGGGTGTAGAACAAATCGTCCGAACCGCCTGCATAGTCGCTGTGGTTGATGACCTTATAAGTGCCGTCGCTCTGGCGTTCAACCTTGTATTGGTTATACCCACCATTGGGGATATAGCACTTCCGAACCACATCCCACTCAAAAATCTTAAACTCGGCATCGCCCTTGATGCGCTGCTTGGTTTCGCTGTCGATTTTGTCGATGCTGACTTTTACCGACCACTCATCGTTTTTCATTGGGTAATCGTTCGAACTGTTGGCAGGAACGGTAATGGTCTGGTGGCTGCCCAGCGCGCCGGGCGTGGAATCAAAGCCGTGCGGGATGATTACCTCGTCATAGCTGAATGTAATATTGGCAAGCTGTGCCCGCGCCGAGGCAATAGCGGCGTCCACCATGCCCTGCGCTTCGTTCTGCAGCTGCCCGATAGCCGCATTCTTGGCGG
>ENA-OORT01000101-OORT01000101.1-human-gut-metagenome-genome-assembly--contig:-NODE-101-length-11261-cov-1.092361_pt1 | contig 11261 bp, 8 predicted proteins | sample MGYA00241174_ERZ501206 | MGnify/ENA primary metagenome ERZ501206 (study PRJEB25962, sample SAMEA2042498) | human gut metagenome | biome: human gut; feature: human-associated habitat; material: faeces... | reverse complement strand
CTTTAAGCATGCATCAAAGCGTTTGCCGCTCTTCGACTTAAAACCACGGATTGTGTCGGTGATTCCCTCTTCAATCAGCTTTTTGACCTGTTCCTCCTGAATATCAAGTCCTGCCACCTGTCCGATATTAAAATTACATCCTGATTTATCATTTTTGTAATTGGCACAGCCGTAGCCAAACGGTGTGGTCACTATCTCACCGCCGCAGACCGGGCACTTGACACCTATCTTTCGTCTGGCCGCCGCACCTCTGGCATTTTTGCCTGCAAAGCTGCTGATACGGTCTGCAATCTCAGGGCGCAGATTCTGCTCAATCATCTTTTCTGTCTCTTTTCGGATAAAGCTCTCAAGCTTTCCCCTGTATTCCCAGAAATCCACCGTGCCCCTTGTAATTCCGTCCAGTCCCTTTTCCCAGTTGGCTGTCATCTTTGGATTAAGAAGTGCCGGAACTGTCATGTATACGACCTCAAATACCATCTCACCAAGGCTTTCGGGTGTGAGTATCTGTGTCTTTTTGTTCAGATTCAGATATCCTATACGGACAAGCTTCTGGATTATCTCCGCTCTCGTTGCTGAGGTGCCTATTCCTGAGCCCTTTATCTGCTCACGAAGCTCCTCGTCCTCGATAAGCTGTCCTGCATTTTCCATGGCAAGCACCATGGAGCCTGATGTATAGCGCTTTGGCGGAGATGTCTTACCAAACTTGATATTATAGCCTTGGCATGCTATCTCATCACCCGCCTTTAGCTTATCGGCAAACTCAAGCATCACCTTTGGATTTACGACTATCTCATCATTGCTGCCGTTTGCTGTGCTGTTTTCATCTGTACTATCTGCAGTTTCACTGTTTTTACCAAGTATTCGTGCGTTTGATTCCTCAAACGACTTCTTTTTCGGCGGATTCGCCACCTGTAAATAGCCCTCGCTCTTTAGTACCTTTGATGATGCAAAAAAACTTTCCTTATCCACATCTACGACAAGCTTCACATTCTCATACTCTGCCGGTGGATAAAAAATACTAAGGAAACGCCTGACAATCAGCTCAAATACTGCTCTTTGAAGCGATGTAAGCCCCGAAAGCTCTGTAAGCTGACCTGTCGGAATGATAGCATAGTGGTCTGTTACCTTGCTGTCATCCGTGTACTGCGTATCTGCTATGTTGGCATATAGCCTCTTTTGCATAATATGCTCCACAAAGTCTGCTGTCGATTCAAAACCTTTAAGCCTGCTTATATTTTTTCCAATCTCCTTTGCCACAGCGCTTGAGAGCACCCTGGCATCTGTTCTAGGATAGGTGGTGAGCTTTTTTTCATACAGATCCTGAGCCACCTGTAATGTCTCATCAGGGCTGATTTTAAACTTCTTTGAGCACTCTGCCTGCAGCTCCGCCAGGTTGAAAAGAAGCGGTGCTCTTTTTTTAGTAATATTCTTAACTATAGATTTAACTTTTGCCTGTTTGCCGTTTAATTCTTCAATTAAAGCGAGTGCATCTTTTTCCTCTTTGAAGCCGTTTTCCTTGTATAAAAGCGGTGATTCAAAGTACCTTGAGCCTTCTACAGCCTTCCACTCTGCCTCTACACCGGCATCCGTAAACCTGCCAATTACCCTGTAAAACGGAGTCTCCTTAAAGTTTCTGATTTCGCGCTCACGGATTACTACCATTCCAAGCACACAGGTCATCACTCGTCCGACCGCGATTGCCGTGTACGAACGTGTACCCGCTGCATCGTTTAGGAGATTGCCGTATTTGACCGACATGACACGCGAAAAGTTGATGCCCATCGCATAGTCCTCGATGGTACGCATGATGCCGCTCTTTCCGAGGTTTGCATATGCACTCATCGGCTTTGCCTCTTTTATGCCTCTTAGGATTTCCTCCTCGGTCTGCGAATCTATCCAGACTCGAAGCTCCTCCATGCCTTCCCTGACACCACCAAAGTTTCTGATATTCTCCTCGATGGTCTGTCCTTCTTTTCCGGCATCACCTGCCCAGTAAACTCTGTCAATGTCCTCTCTCTGCAAAAGAGCGTGCACAATATTGTACTGCTTGCGCACGCTGTCTATCACATCATATTTGTATTCCTTTGGCAGAAACGGCAGATCCTCAAGACGCCATTTCTTGTATTTCATGTCGTAAGACTCAGGGTAGACCAGCCCGACCAGATGTCCCACGCACCATGAAATCACATATTCTCCATTTTCTATATAACCGTCATTGCGTCCGCTCACCCGCAGCACCTTTGCAAATTCCTGTGCCACGGATGGCTTCTCTGTTATTATCAGTGATTTTCCCATAAGCTCCTCTATAATTCATTCATGTTGATGAGCTTGAATCTAGGGTCTCTGACCACATAGCTTTGCAGTGCAGGCTCAAAATCCGTTGCCGAAAACAGATAATAGTCATCAGATGTAAGCCTTGCCTGATCCATAGCCATAGCCATATTCTCGCACATATCCATGGTCATCATTGGCTTGTCCCAGTTGCAGAAGCCGATGATACTCCTTCTATCCTCGCTCTGAGCCACGATGTCTATGCGGCCTGTCTTTCCAATCCATGTACCCACACGCTTTATGGTAAACGGAAGCTGTCCCATCTGATTTAGTATAAGCAGATACTCTGTACAGACCTCCCTGAAATATCTCTCAAGATACGCATCAAGCTCTTTTTCTATATATGTATCATAAAACTCTTCCGGTGAAAGCAGATACAGATTAGACATATTCGGATAGACAAACTTAAACCAGAAATTAACAAATGTGTCTTTTATCTGATATACGCCCTTCTTTGCATTTTCCCATCCGCCGGTCTCAAATGAAACTACCTTTTCCACTATATTGAAGGTGGCAAGATTTTTTAAATATACGCTGATTTTGGCACGTGAAAATCCTGTCGCATGGAAAATATCATTGAGCTTGTTCTCACCTCTTGCGATTGCTGCAAGTATTGTGCTATATGCTGAAAGCTCTCGAAGCTCTGAGGATATAACAGCATCCGCCTCACCATACAGTGCTCCCGATGGTGTCAATACAAGCCTGCATATGTTATCCTTAAAGGATTTAGCTGCATCCCACTTATCCAGATATGCCGGAACTCCACCGATTGCTCCGTAAATTCTCACGATTTCCGCGACCGGAAGACTTTCAAAATGTCTTACAACCTCAAGGAAATTGAGCGATTCAATCTTCATTTTGGCTCCCTTAAACTGCTCTGCTGCCTCTTGTGTGGCCCAGACTGTAGATGATGTGGCAAGTATTATAAGCACAGGTCCCGGATACAGCTTGTGCTTTTTAAGCTTTGCAACTGCTTCCATAAATGATGCATCCCTCTTTGCCACAAACTGTGCCTCATCGATTATCACGACAAGCTTGGAAGGGTCTCCTGATTTGATTCTCGCGAAGTACTCCTCATATGTCTGTCTGCTCAGGCTCACCTTGTACTGACGGCTTATCTCCTCCCCCATCATCTCAAGCTGATGCTCTGGCGATGCCTGTCTGCATCTGTAGTAAAAGAATTTCTTTCCGTCACAAAATTCCTTTATGAGCTCCTCCTTTTGACAGCCTCTCCTTCCGTAGAGCACTACGAGCTGGTTACCCGACTCTTTATAGAGCTGCTCAAGTTTCTCTAAATCTGTGTGTTTTGCTTTCATAATATTACTCCAAAATAATCAACTTGAAATATTATATCACAATTTAACACATATACAAATAGATTTTAATTATAATTTCCGAGCTCCTATTGTAGCTTTCACTTTATTTCTGACAAACATATAGCAGATAGCCTGCATGATGATTGTCGCTATCCATGAACCGGGATATGATATAAACAGGAAAAACAGCGACCTGTGGCTTGGAAACAGACCATATATCCAGATGATTCTGACTCCGACTGTTCCTATTATAGAAAGTATCATAGGTACAGTTGAGTATCCCATTCCTCTTAGTGCTCCCGGAAAAAGGTCCATGATTCCACACAGGAAATATGGGATTGTTGTAATCGAAATAATCTCAAGTCCTGATTTAATTACCTCGCTATTACTAGTATATATGCCAAGTATCTGTGTTCCAAATATGTATGAAGCACTTCCCATCACAAGTGCTACCGCTGTCGTGAGAAACAGACAGTCTATCAGTACCCTGTCCATTCTCTTTTGTTTTCCTACCGCATAGTTCTGGCTTGTAAAGCTCATGCAGGCTTGTGTGATTGAGTTGACAGATACATACAAAAAGCCAAGTATATTGTTTGCCGCCGTATATCCTGCCATGGCTATTGAGCCAAAGGAATTGACTGATGACTGAAGCATGGCATTTGAGATATTTATGACTGTGCTCTGTATGCCGGCCGGGATTCCCACCTGAAATATCTGAAGCATATATTCCTTATCAATTGCAAGCTTATTAAAGCAGAGCTTATAGCTGGTATCTGCTTTGCTCAGACAGTATAATACAAGCACACAGGATACAAACTGCGAAACAATTGTACCGATTGCAACACCTGCAACACCCAGTTTGCACACTATTACAAAAAACAGATTGAGCAGTGCATTGATACAGCCTGAAATAATCAAAAAGATAAGAGGTCTCTTTGTATCGCCGACAGCACGCAAAATCGCCGCACCATAGTTATAAAGCATAAAAAACGGCATACCGCAAAAATAAATCCTCATATAAATAGTAGAAAGACCTATGACATCATCCGGTGTACCCATAATTTCCAGCGCACCCCTTGCAAAAATAACACCGACCACACCCATCACAATACCACTTATGAGTGCAATCATAATAGCGGTGTGCACCGTCTTAGACATCTCCTCATCCTTGCCTGCCGCATAAAATCTGGCAGCGAGCACATTCGCACCAAGCGATATACCCATAAACAAATTGACAAACACATTGATAAGTGCCGTAGTCGAGCCAACAGCCGCAAGTGATTTGCTGCCACTAAACTGTCCCACGACAATAATATCCACCGCATTAAACGCTAACTGTAAAATACCCGAAATCATAAGCGGCAACGCAAATGAAATAAGCTTATCCATTATTGAACCGTTTACCATATCAATTTCATACTTATTATTCTTCACTTATCTCTACCTCTTAAAAAATATTCTCCTCAGCCTATCTATTTTACCACGATAAAATATAAATTCAAGCGTAACAATTAAGCCACCCGAGAATAATAAACCTAACAAAACTAAAAAAAGAGTCCCTTTTAAGGGACTCGACTTTTGCATAATAATTAATTCACAGAGTGAGGATTTTCCGTTCAATACACTGCCTTCACCGGAGAGTACACAGTATGTTCCGAAGAAAAAATATGAACTGCCACGGGTTTCCAACAGGTCAAATGACAGTTTAGACTTGCAAACTGCCATAACCTATCCGTAAAAAATCCCGTGGCTGACTTCATATTTTATCTGAGGAATACTACTGTGTGCTACACCGGTGCCCACAGCCCACAAACGGAAAATCCGCCCTCCTTAATAAATTTTCCAGCAAATTGCTAAATCTACTTCTTTGTGATGTAACCCTGTGCCTTAAGAAGCTCTGCACAAAGCACTGCTCCACCTGCTGCACCACGTACTGTGTTGTGTGAGAGTCCGACGAACTTCCAGTCATAGACTGTATCCTCTCTGAGACGTCCGACATTGATTCCCATACCATGCTCATAATCCACATCAAGTGCAACCTGAGGACGATTATCCTCTTCACAGTATCTGATGAACTGCTTTGGTGCGCTTGGAAGCCCAAGCTCCTGTGGTACTCCGCTGAACTTCTCGAGTGCCTCGATGAGCTGCTCCTTTGTAGGGTTCTTTTTGAACTTGACAAATACAGCTGCTGTATGACCGTTTAATACAGGAACACGGATACACTGGCATGTGATAACCGGTGACTCTGCAGGAACAATCTGTTTCTTCTCATCATCCACATATCCCCAGAGACGAAGTGGCTCTTTCTCAGATTTCTCTTCCTCTCCACCGATGAATGGAATGATGTTTCCAACCATCTCAGGCCAGTCCTTGAATGTCTTTCCGGCACCTGAGATTGCCTGATATGTTGTAGCAACAACCTCATATGGCTCAAACTCTTTCCATGCTGTAAGAACCGGAGCATATGACTGGATTGAGCAGTTTGGCTTTACTGCTACGAAGCCTCTCTTTGTACCGAGACGCTCCTTCTGATATTTGATAACCTCCATGTGCTGTGGATTGATTTCAGGTACAACCATTGGCACATCAGGTGTCCATCTGTGGGCACTATTGTTTGAAACTACAGGAGTCTCTGTCTTTGCGTAGTCCTCCTCGATCTTCTTGATCTCGTCCTTTGACATATCAACGGCTGAGAATACGAAGTCAACCTGTGAAGCAACCTCTTCTACCTCATTGACGTTCTTTACGATGATTTTCTTAACTGCCTCAGGCATTGGTGTGTCCATTTTCCATCTATCACCAACGGCGTCCTCGTATGTCTTGCCTGCACTTCTTGGGCTGGCTGCAATTGTTGTTACCTCAAACCATGGATGGTTCTCTAAAAGAGAAATAAATCTCTGTCCTACCATTCCTGTTCCACCGAGGATACCTACTTTAAGCTTTTCACTCATTACTCTAATCTCCCTATCTTCTAGATTTTCTTCGACCATGTCATACACTATACTTTGACATTAAAACCAGGTCATGTCCGTCCGTCGCGTACAACTGTCTTTATAGGAAATATATTACTTGAAACTCTAATGAAAAACAAGGAAAAAACTATATTAAATTAATAATTTTTCTCCCTGTTTTTTATAAAATATGCACAAAAACTACACTTCATCCTGCCAATTTGACTTCATATACTCGTCGTAAACGACAATTACCTTGTCCATTGATGTCTTTGATGGTGCTCCAACTGTACACCTTGTGCTGACACAGGTCTCCATTGAAATGGCATCAAATACATCCTCCTCAAATACCGGAGAGATAGCCTTGAGCTCGTCGATGCTCATATCGTCGATTGCAATGCCCTTGTCGATGCAGTAAAGCACTATTCTTCCTACAATGCCATGTGCATCTCTGAACGGTACACCCTTTTTAACGAGATAATCAGCTGCATCTGTGGCATTTGTAAAGCCATTGTTTGCACTCTTTCTCATCACGTCCTTGTTAAACTTCATTGTATCAATCATTCCTGTAAAAAGTGCGATACATCCCTTTGCAGTGTCGAATGCATCAAATGCCAGCTCCTTATCCTCCTGCATATCCTTGTTGTACGCAAGCGGAATACCCTTCATGGTGGTGAGAAGCGACATGAGCGCACCGTATACACGGCCTGTCTTTCCTCTGACAAGCTCTGCTATATCAGGATTTTTCTTCTGTGGCATGATTGAGCTTCCTGTGCTGTACGCATCGTCAATCTCAACAAACTGGTACTCGTTTGAATTCCATATGATAATTTCCTCAGAAAAACGTGACAGATGCATCATGATAGTTGAAAGAGCCGATAAAAACTCAATCAGATAATCCCTGTCTGACACACCATCCATACTGTTAAGTGTCGGTCCGTAAAAATCCAGAAGCTGTGCTGTATAGTCCCTATCAAGCGGATATGTAGTGCCTGCGAGTGCTCCTGAGCCAAGAGGACAATAGTTCATTCTCTTATATATATCGCACAGTCTTGATCTGTCTCTCTTAAACATCTCAAAATATGCGCCCATATGGTGAGCCAGAGTGATTGGCTGGGCCTTCTGCAGATGTGTAAAGCCCGGCATGATAGTCTGTGTGTTTTCCTTCATAATCTTAAGGATAACAGCTAAAAGTTCCTTAAGCTCATCATCAGTCTCCTTCACTGTCTTTCTGGTGAAAAGACGCATGTCAAGAGCTACCTGGTCGTTTCTGCTTCGGCCTGTGTGAAGCTTCTTTCCTGTGTCACCAAGCCTGTCTATGAGTGTAGCCTCAACGAAGCTGTGGATATCCTCATACTTTGAGCTGATTTCAAGCTCCCCTGACTCTCCCTCCTTAAGTATCTGCTTTAGGCAAGCCACTATATCGTTGCTCTCTGCCTGTGAGATGATGCCCTGCTTTCCAAGCATCGTGACATGGGCGATGCTGCCCTCTATATCCTCTTTATAAAACTTCTGATCAAATGAAATGGACGCATTGAAATTGTAAACGAGCTGATCTGTCTCCTTTGTGAAACGTCCTCCCCATAACTGTGCCATGAGATTCCTCCTTGATTATTAAATGATGATTTATTTTCATGTATCACAATGTATTGTATAGAAATAAGATGTAATACCGCCGCCTGCTCTAAACAGCCGCTTTACTGTGCTAAATTATATAATAATTTTTGCTGTCACGCAACCACATTTTCACCCACGTGCTGCAATCTCTCTGTCACGCTGCTCCTTGGAAAATACACAGCCGCAGTAGTACTGCCTGTACATATCATACTGCTTTGATATTTCCGTGGACTTTTTATAGCCCTCTTTCTTCTTAAAATCAGAGAAAAGATATCGCACTCCATATTGGCTCTCTAAGTCTTTTCCTATCTCATTGAGCTTTTCGGCATTCTTCAACGGGCTGATGGAAAGTGTCGTTGTAAAAAAATCAAAGCCATGCTCCCTTGCATACTGTGCACTCTCCTCAAGACGCAGCCTGTAGCACTTAAAGCACCTCTCCCCGCCCTCAGGCACAGCCTCCATGCCGCGTGCCATATCATAAAAGCGCTTGGTGTCGTACACACCCTCCACAAAGTAAACCGGATTTTTCACCGGAAACTCATCTATAAAGCGCTTCTGCTCCTGTGCTCTCATGTGATATTCCTCTGGCGGGTAAATATTTGGATTGTAATAAAATACCGTCACCTTAAAATACTCCGAGAGCGTCTGTATGCAGTATGTGCTGCACGGCCCACAGCAGCTATGAAGCAAAAGCCGTGGAGTGCAGTTATTGTCCATGCAATTTTCTTTTATTAAATCTTCCATTAATTTTTGATAATTTATTTTGTTTGCCATATTATATTATTTCTTTCTCAAAATTCAAATTTTTTTGACATATCTCAAAATATTATTTCAGGTAACTATTCTGCATATTTACTATTCTGATTAATTACTATTTCCGATATAAGCTGCATAATACGAACAAGGGCCGGAAGTCTCCTCCCGGCCCGGCTCATACTAATCCTCTTCTTCATATCCGAACATTAGTCTAAAAATCTTTTTTCCTGTTTCAGTCTTGAATATGCGCTTATATGCCTTGTCGATTGCACGGTTTCCCGCATCATCCTCATACAGATTTACGAGGAAATCAGCCTCAACGAGTATCTGATAATCAAGACCATCTATATTGTCATATGTGTGATGGTGACCTATGAGAAAACAAATTCTTTCAACTATGTAATTCTCAAAGCCAAGCTGTGAGAGCATCTTCTGGGCGATTATCGGTCCCTCCTGCTCCTGAAGCTTTCCATCGCACCTGCCATACTTCTCCTCCGCCACACGTATGCCGATATCGTGTGTGTAAGCCGCTGCCTCAAGTATAAAGAGCGAGGCATCATCAAGCTCCTCTCCTATACCGATAAGCCTTGCATAGCTGTGCACCTTGGTGAAATGCTGGATTCTCTTTGGATCGCCATCATAGTAGGCAATCATATCCATAAACAAGTCGTCTAACTGTTGTTTACTATAACTGTCACTATCCATTTAATATATTTTTCTCCTAATGATATGTTAATTAGTCTCATTGCCGGCTTTGCACCGACAATGATAACATACTACAAAGCGATCATTTTTTCAACATTTTTACACAAATATTTCTTATTTTTTAAAATCACTATGTTGTTTGTCACACTGTTATGTGGGAACAGTAACATCACTACTTTGCATCACGGAAAAATCCCCTGAATGCGAATTCTGACAAAGGCTTCTTGTAAAGCAGCTCTCCTATCAATATCTCAAGCGCTCCACCTGCAAAAATAGCAATATAGCCTAGCAATGCCACCACCGGGAGTCCAAGCTTAAAAACAGCATTAAAAACCGGCACAAACGCCACTCCTGAAAACACAGTAAAAACGCCCATAAACAAAACCATGAATACGATAAAGCCAAGTACAAAATACTTATAGCATATGCTTGTGTACAGATATACTGTCAACAGCACAACATCGAGCGTAAAAAGTGTGAAGATAAGCTGTTTCTTATCTGCTACGGAATTCTGTATCAGAATGACTCTTTCTATTACCAAAAATGTGAAAACAACAAGATTGATTACCGTGCTTGACATCACCGGAATGTATATCTGCAGCTTCTTTTTCAGTGATGTGGACTGGATAAGCTCTGACACATCCATCGACATGATGAGCTGGAATGTGAACATACCACTCATCATAAAGTATATCCCGCCTACGATTGTAGTTCCTTTGCTCATTATATCGGATGCAATTCCGAATACTGCAAAGAATACAAGCATGATCACATTCAGCTTCAGTTTGTAGCCATATCTCAATAATTTAAATCCTAATTTAATATCTTTCAGCATAATATTTCTCCTTTTCAAATATACTTCTTCAAATATACTTCCAATTTAAAGAGCCTCTACACATCAACATATGATCTGCGGATACGCACTAGCATATGATAATATGTCGCTGCTATCACTCCTACAAGCACCACTGCTAACACAGGTGCGATAAACCACATTCCCCCGCCATAGATCAAAACAGCTATACTACCTGCAATTGCCGGGAAGATAACTATAAGCGCCAGCAGATAAATATACATTCCCAGATCCATGTATCTGAATATATTTAATGAGCCAACCGAAACAATTGAAGATATCATAATAATGTCAAATATCGACCAGATATTAACTCCAAATTTAATAAATGGTATTGAAGCAATGAGTATTGTAATTCCAATACGCAGCGGTCTTACAAGTATATCCACAAGAACTGCATTCTCAAAGTATCTTACTCCGTTAAAACCTGTCTTTAAAAAATGCATGCCAAATGCATTCTTCTTGCACATACAGCCAAAGCAGAAATAGTCCTGCACCACCTCGCACATCATATAAAAATCATAAACAATTACTATAACTCCTATCCATGCCCAGATTGTTTTCGAACAGGCAATTAGCATTGATGTAAAAATTGCTAAAAGCGGAATCAATATATTTGTTATAAGACGATACTTGAGATTAGTCATAACACGGTAATCCCTGATGTATGTTAGAACTTCATTCTTTGCTTTGTTATCTTTTTTATTAATTGTTCTTTCAGTATCATGTTCC
>ENA-OORT01000098-OORT01000098.1-human-gut-metagenome-genome-assembly--contig:-NODE-98-length-11283-cov-1.416103_pt1 | contig 11283 bp, 10 predicted proteins | sample MGYA00241174_ERZ501206 | MGnify/ENA primary metagenome ERZ501206 (study PRJEB25962, sample SAMEA2042498) | human gut metagenome | biome: human gut; feature: human-associated habitat; material: faeces... | reverse complement strand
CCAGCGTTTATCCTGAGCCAGGATCAAACTCTCATATTTTTGGTTTATTTACTTCGATTATTTCTAATCTACTTAAATAACTTTTTGATTTGAGTTTTTTGACTCTTAATTATTTTCTGGCTGTGATTTCTCACAGTATTTTTTTATAGATAGTTTGCTTCTATCTTCCTTTATTATTTTTGGTTTCTCAAAGGTTTGTTATTTACTTTTCAATGTGCTTTTTATGTTCACCGTTCTTGATGTGAACGAATGTTATTTTACTACTTTATTTTAAAAAAGTCAACACTTTTTCAAAATATTTTTTTAAATATTTTTGGGCAAAATAATAAACTAGTAAGATGCTATCCTAAAAATGACTTTTCTTTACTAATTTACCCTTCCACAAACGTATGTGACTTCGTCTATAAGTAGTAACTTATTTAATAATACCACACCAATTTTATAAAGTCAAGCTATTTTTTGTAGTTTTTTAAATTTTTTTATATTTTTTTATAAGTTTATATATTTCTAGCTAATTCTCTTAAATTTAATCTCAAGATATTGGTCAAATTTCCACTAATATAACATCATCCCCTATGCATTTTATGTTCTGCCATTGTATTACAATATCGTTGTTTGAAGAGAACATACTTAAGAGTCTATTACTTCCTGGCACTATTATTGATGTAATTGTCCCTGTTTCCAAATCTGCGCATACATCTTGAACAAATCCCAATCTTTTTCCGTCTCGTATATTTATTACTTCTTTATGTTTGAAATCCATTCCTTTTTGTCCCATATGTTTTCCTCCTGTATTTGTCTTCTTATATAATATGTTTATTTTATAAAAAAAATGCACCTATTTGAAATGCACCCCAAATGTTAGACAAAAATTTAACATTTGGAGGTGTATTTTTTATTTATATATTCTCTTAATGTGATTTATTGCTGTTCTTTCTAATCTTGATACTTGTGCTTGTGAAATTCCTATTTCTTCTGCAACTTCTATTTGTGTTCTTCCTTCAAAAAATCTTTTATTTATTATCATTCTTTCTTTTTCATTTAATCTTTTCATTGATTCTGCAATTGTGATGTTTTGTGTCCATAGTTCATCTGTATTTTTTTTATCTTTTACTTGATCTATTATATATATGTTTTCTGTGTTTTCACTATAGGCCGGTTCTTGAAGTGATATCGGTTCCTGAATAGCATCCAAACTTATTACTATTTCTTCTTTGCTAACTTCTAATTGTTTAGCTATTTCTTCAATTGTTGCCTCTCTTTGTTCTTCCTTATATATTTTTTCTTTTACTCCTAGTGCCTTGTACGCTAAGTCTCTTATTGATCTACTTACTCTGATAGAATTGTTATCTCTTAAATATCTTCTAATTTCCCCTATTATCATTGGAACTGCATATGTTGAAAATTGTACATTTTGACTCATATCAAAATTATCTATTGCTTTTATTAATCCTATGCAACCAACTTGAAACAGGTCATCAACATTTTCTCCTTTGTTATAGAACCTTTGAATTACACTTAATACTAATCTTAGATTTCCATTTATAAATTTTTCTCTTGCTTCCAAATCTCCATGTTTTAGTTTTTTTAACAGCTCATTTCTTTCTTCATTTGATAATGCCTGTAAATTTGATGTATTAACACCACTTATCTCTACTTTTCTTATCAAAAAGAAAACCTCCTTTGGAATTACTTGTTAAAAGTATTTCCAAAAGAGGAATTTTTATTCTTTATATTGTTCATTTATAGCTTTTAATTTTTCCTTAGAATTTATAAATATGTTAACAATCTTAGGATCGAAAGCTTTACCACTTTGAGAAATAATGTAGTCTTCTACTTCCGAATATGGCATTGCCTTTTTATATACTCTGTCATTTACTAATGCATCATACACATCTATAACAGCCATTATTCTAGATATAATATCTATTTTGTCACCCTTTAACCCGTCAGGATATCCTGTTCCATCATATTTTTCATGATGATGCAGAGTTATCTCTTTTGCATATTCTAAAATGTCATTAGATATCTTATCGCTATATGTATTTTCCAGAATTTGATGTCCTATTACAGTGTGCTGCTTCATTTTTTCGTACTCTTCATCTGTTAATTTTCCAGGTTTGTTTAATATCTCATCTGGTATTCCAACTTTTCCAATGTCATGTAATGTTGCCGCAACTCCTATATCTTCAATTGTCTTTTGTTGTTCAAATTCTCCTGTGTTAAAAGATTTTTCAAATTCTTCCAACATTACTTTCATGTACTCTTGTGTTCTTTTTAAATGCGCTCCTGTTTCTTTACTCCTTACAGATGTTAAGTTCACTAAACTCTCATATAAAAATTTGTATATGTCTGAAATCTCATTGTTATATCCTTGAATTGTGTTTTCAATATTCTCTTCTTTGTCCTTTTTTTCTATTATATCAGTTAGTACTAATCCTATAGTCTTAACATTGTCTATTCTTCTTATATATCCATCTGTGCTTGTTATTGTTACGTCTTCTTGTTTTTGATTATTAACTTTATAGTCTAAAAACAACACTAGGTTTTCTTTTGAATTGTATGCCGCTTCTTCTTTGGCATTTTCATCAGTTTTATCAATTAAAATTGCTCCCAATTTCTTTGTTTCCACTATTATGTTTATATCTTTTGTATTCAATGTACATATAACATTAAAATTATTATTCAAACTTTCTAGCAATTCCCAGTTTCTAATTTTATCTGCTATAAATAATATTGTTTCTCTTTTTTTGTTTTCATTTCCCGAAGTACAGTTTTCACCTATTATACCCTGTACTATATTTTTTAAATCTTCTGGTTTCACTGGTTTTTGAATATATGACTGTATATAATTTTTGTTATCTTCTATAACTTTCTCTGTAATATTAGTTGCTGTAAGTGCAACTATTGGTGATTGAACGCCAAGCTCTGTTTTCATTATTCTAGATATATCATACCCATTATATTTTGGCATATGAATATCCATAAGTATTACTGCATAATAGTCTGTTCCATTCTCTTCTATTTTTTTTATTGCCTCCATACCATTATCAGCGATGTCACACTCTAAATTTATTTCCGATAATATTTGAGAAGTAATTTCATTTATTGTTTTATTATCATCTACAAGTAAGACTTTATTAGAATTTATTTTGATTGTTTCTCTCTTGCTAAAGTTATTATTTACAGCTTCATTTTTTACACTTAACATATCCTTTTGTGTACTTTTAGCAAGTTCTAATTCAAAAAAGAATTTAGTACCTAATCCATAACTACTCTCAAGCCAAATTTTTCCTCCCATGCTTTCAATTATTTTCTTTACTAAAGGCAATCCAAGTCCAAATCCTTCTCTTTCTTTTATTGTTGGATCATTAACTTGTTCAAATTCCTTAAATATTTTTACTGTATCTTCTCTTTTTATTCCTCTTCCTGTGTCTTTTACACAAAATCTAATTAAATATGAATCTATATTGTCTTTTGTTTTTGATATTTCTAGTTCTACATATCCTTTATCTGTATATTTAACCGCATTACTTATTAAGTTAATAAATATTTGCTCTATTTTAGTTTTGTCTTCATAGAGTTCTATATCATAATTAAAATTCGATTCTATAGACCACTGTATTCCCTTTTTTTCTATTTCTTCTTTAAACATCATATAAACCTTATCTATAACTGTTTTTAAAGAGAATACTTCTTTCGTATTTATTAAATTAGTAACCTTATTACTTTTTGTTACATTTAATATATTGTTAGTTAACTCTGTTAACAGTCCAGCTGCTTCTTCTAGCTTTTTCACATATTGGTTTTGCTTTTCATCTAAAGAAGTAGATTTTAAAAAGTATATCATAGCAACTATTATGTTTATTGGGGTTTTTATCTCATGTGATAAATTGGCAACAAATAAGTCTTTATTTCTTAGCTCATCATTTGACTTACTAAGTTCTTCTTTTAATCTTGTTTCCTTTTCTATGTATTTATTAGTGTCCTTTATATATACAAGATATTTTTGTATATTTTGAACATAATACATAGAAATATACATACATGTCTTTTCCTGTCCTTGCATTATTTCAATATTGTCAGAAAAGAAACCCTCATCTTGAATTTGCTTATCTATTTCTTCTAGCAGTTCTTTATTGTTTTTATAGTCAATTATCTGTAATAATGAAGAATATGTTTCTTTTAATTCTTTTTTATTTATGTAGACAATTTCATAATTATTGTCTGTTATACAAACTATATCTTCTATCTTTTCAAAAAAACCTTGTACAACATTTATATTCAATCCTGTTTCTAAACTTAAGTATTCCTTTTTTCTCCTTTTAAATGGATTTAAAAAATCTAATAACTCCATTGTGTCCCCCATTAAATTCTTTAGTATTTTCGATTCAATTATATCATAAGATAAAAAAAATACAAATATTTATTTAAAATATTTGTACTTTTTTGTAGAATTATCCAGTTTTACTCATAATTTCTTTTTTCATTTTATTTATTATTTTCTTTTCTAGCCTAGATATATAGCTTTGTGATATTCCGTAACATATCTGCAACTTCTTTCTGTGTCTTTTCTTTCCCACTAATAAATCCAAAACGAAGTTCCATTATATTTCTCTCTCGATTATTAAGTTTTGCAATAGATGCTCTTAAAAGTGATTTATCCACTTCATCTTCGATTTGTCTTGAAGTCACATCCGAATCTGTTCCTAGTATATCTGATAGCAAAAGTTCATTTCCATCTCCATCTTGATTTAATGGTTCATCAATTGAGATTTCTCCCTTTATCTTATTACTTCTTCTCAAAAACATTAAGATTTCATTTTCTATGCATCTAGATGCATATGTAGCAAGTTTTATATTTTTATCTGTATTAAATGTATTTATTGCTTTCATCAATCCTATTGTTCCAATTGATATTAAATCTTCAAGTCCTACTCCTGTATTTTCAAATTTCTTAGCAATGTATACTACTAGTCTCAAGTTTCTTTCTACCAATGTTTGCCTAACACTCTCATCTCCATTGTCCAATTTTTCTAGTATCTCTGTTTCCTCTTCGCTAGTTAATGGTGGAGGCAATGTTTGACTTCCTCCTATATAATATATTGGAAAATTGCCTTCTTCATCGTTTCCAATATATCGTACATATAATGTATTTATACTATTTTTCAATAATTGTAATAAGTTCATCACTTTCGCTCCCTTCTAATAAGTCTAGTCCAAATAATGCAGAGTAGTTATTTCCTAACTTTTGCATTGAAATTCCAATAATAATATTTTCTCTTTCTTCAACTTCTTCTTTTTCTATTATAATTTTGTCTGCTTTTATTCCTAGCATTAGCCCATTTTGTTTTCCCATTGAAGAAAATGGCAATATTTTTAGCCTACTATAATACTCATTATTGAATGATATTTCTTCACCTCCTATTATTTTTTCTATGTTGTCCAATAATTCGGCTGGTATTATAGAATATAACTTTTCTTTTTCTACTATAATTACTGGTATTTTAGATATTGGATCTCTAAGCAAATTTCCAGTATCCAGCATTGCACTAACTTCTTCTTCTTTATCAAATATCTGTATCTTTATTTTGTATATCATATCTTTCTTTTTTAGCTTTGTTTTTATTATTTTAAAAGCAATATTAGTTATAATAAATCCTACTATTCCTCCTAATAATGCTATTTTTATTGGATATGTACCTATGTAGACTCCGTTTTTCATGAGTACATCTTGAGGTTTAACAAAATAAAGTAATGCAAATGCACAGCCTCCAAATACAAATGAAGTCAAATAAAATATCACCAGTTGCTTAGCTAACTTTTTAAGTTCCTTTGGATTTAACGCTATATATACCATAATTACTGAAAGTATTATTTTAGTTATTAAATTTGAGTAGAATGGTAATATGTCTAGATATGCAACTACAGCATATATTCCTCCGTACGAAGCTTGATATTATTAATCTCCATTGTTTAGTTTTTATTTTCATAATGTAACTAGTTGCAAATAAAATTATGTAATTCATACATAGATTTTCCAAAAGTACTACATCTAGATATATAGTCATTAAAAATACCTCACTATATTGAAAATTATACTACCTTATATTTAAAAAGTGTGTCATTTTCTAGTGGCGAATCGAAGAAATATTCTACAAAAAAATGCAAACTCCAAATAGAGTTTGCATTTTTCGATATTTTTTATTATTTTCTTCTTAAAAATGTTGGTATTTCTAAGTTTTCTTGAGGATTTGAACTATCTGTTGGTGTTGGAATAGAATTTAATTTTTTATCCCATGCTCTATCTATGATGTCACCTACTGCTAAAGTATTTGATAATGGTCCTTCTTCCTTTTCAAATCCTGTTGCAATAACAGTGATTACTATATCTTCATCAAGACTTTCATCAATTACAGCACCAAATATAATATTTGCTTCTGGGTCTACATTTCTTTGAATTAGTTCTGCTGCAGTATTTACTTCATGTAATCCTAAATTGCTTCCACCTGTAATGTTAATAATAACTCCTCTTGCACCTTCAATCGAAGTTTCAAGTAATGGGCTTTGTACAGCTTGTTTTGCTGCGTCTTCAGCTCTGTTTTCTCCAGATGCTCTACCAATACCCATATGTGCCATTCCTGTATTTAACATTATAGTTTTTACATCTGCAAAATCTAAGTTTACTAATCCTGGGATTGCGATTAAGTCTGATATACCTTGTACACCTTGTCTTAGCACATCATCAGCCATTTTAAAAGCTTCTACAATTGAAGTTTTTCTATCAATTACTTGTAATAATTTATCATTTGGAATTACTACTAAAGTATCAACTTTTCCTTTTAAACTTTCAATTCCACGTTCTGCTTGTGATAATCTTTTCTTTCCTTCAAATGTAAATGGTTTTGTAACAACACCTATTGTTAAAATTCCCATTTCCTTTGCACATGCCGCAACTATAGGTGCTGCTCCAGTACCTGTTCCTCCTCCCATTCCGGCTGTAACAAATACCATGTCTGCTCCGCGTAATGCTTCTGCAATTTCTGTTTTACTTTCTTCTGCTGCTTGCGCTCCTATATCTGGGTTAGCACCTGCACCTAATCCTCTTGTTATTTTTTCACCTATTTGTATTTTGGAAGGTGCTTTTGATAGTAATAAAGCTTGTCTATCTGTATTAACTGCTATAAATTCAACTCCTTTTATTCCAGAATCAACCATTCTGTTTACAGCGTTATTTCCTGCCCCTCCTATACCTATTACTTTAATTGTTGCTGTCCCATCTAGCATTGCGCTATCATCATTTCCATCCATAAACATTATATTTTCCTCCTTTATATTAGTTGTCGAAATTCAGATGTCTTATATTTGATATCGGATTTCCGACTTCTACTATGACCTCTTATTCCTGACCTCTTATGTTCTGTTTTATTTTTAAATTAACAACAAATTTATTATGAATAAAAGAATTCCTTAATTCTTTCTAATATTGAATGTAATATATTTTCATTTGACTTTGTTTCTATACTGCTTGAAACATTTTTTGCAAATGCCCTTGATGAAATATATCTTACAAGTGCATATGCAGTTCTATATTCTGGTCTTACTGTACTTATTAGTCTTCCTGTTGAAATTTTAACTGGTATATTTAATGCGATTTTACCAGCAACATCACTTTTGTTTATATTTGTAATTCCTTGTCCTGTAAGTATTACATTATTGATTCTTTGTTTTATACCTTGCATTGTAATATCTTTATTAATTAAAGAAAAAATTTCTTCTATTCTGGCTTCTATAATTTCTATTAATTCAGAACTTTTAATTATCTTTCTATTTTCATCTTTACATGTAGATAATAAAATTTCATTATCATTATCTATGAAAGCCTTCATCGCCAAGCCATATTGTTTTTTTAATTTATCTGCTTCTTCTTCTGATATGTCAAGAACCAAAGCAATATCATTTGTAATGTTGTCTCCTCCTAAAGGTATGGTATTTGTATAAACAAATGACGAACCTTCAAACACACCTATGTCTGTATTTCCAGCTCCAATATCTAGCAGCATTATATTGTCACCTAATTCGTTGCTATCTAGAGCTATACATCTTTCTGCAAGTGTTACTGGTACTAACCCATCTATTTCTATATATGCTCTTTTTAGAATATTGGTTATTTTTTTTATATACTCTTTATCTGCTAAAATAATTTGAGCTTTTAACGTAAAGCTTGAACTTAAGCTTCCTACTGGGTCTTGTACAATTCTGCCATTCTCTAGGATAAATCTGTCTGTAACTATATCTATTATTTGTTTTCCTTCTGGAATATCTATGTCACTAACTTGCATTATACTTGCCGAAACATCCTTCATTGATATTCCAGCATATCTATCTTTTGCATCTTTTAATATACTATTTTGGACAATTGTTACATATTTCCCTGGAATTGTTATGTATGTCGAATTAATTGTTAAGTTGGCATCAATTTCTGCATTTTTTATTAATTTTGTAACTGCAAGAACAATTTCATCTTCATCAATTATTTTTCCTTTTTTTATACCTCTGCATTTTTGGCTGTCTGTATATATAACTTCTATTTGATTAAAATTATTAACCTCCCCAATAACTATGCTTACTTTTGAGGTTCCAATGTCCATACCTACAATTATATCTCCTATTGCCAAAGTTAACCCTCCAATTTGTTTTAAATATCGTCTTTAGAATATTACATTTTTCTGCAAAAGTCAATAGAATTTGTAATATTTTTGTAATATTCTCGTAATAAAATTGCAATGTATTTCTATTAAATTTTTTTAGCCTTTTCTTGTCTATTTTTCATAAATTTTTCTATATAATACCTTCTAGTCATAGAAAGGTTATTAAACATTCTTCCAACAAAAACAACAATTGCTGCTAAATAAATATCTACATTTAATTTTTGTCCTAAATACGTTAATAAAATAGAAAGTATGGCATTGCCAAAAAAGCCTGATACAAATATTTTTAGGTCAAAGTTTTTGTTTAATGTTGCTACAATTCCACCAAAGACAGAATCTAGTGCAGCTATTATTGCTATTGCTAAATATCCTGAATATGTATATGGAATTATTGGCATAAAAATACCTATTATTGCACCTATAACACAACCTATTATTATTGCTATTAAAATCATGTTTTCTCCCTCCACTTTAGGAAAATATTATTTTTTGATATATTTTATTTCTGTCTCACCATTATATTTTAAAATTTCTACTTTTTTGCTCGCTACTAAAGTAACTGTTTTACCACTATTGTTATATTTATCTATAAACCCACTATTTTTAAGGCTTAATATACTTGATAAATACGCTTGGTTTCCTATCGCTTTTACCACATATGGAGAAGATAGTCTCTGGCCTCCTACCATTATAAGTGTATTACCTACTTCTACAATATCTGTAGTATTAATTATGCGTACATCATTTATTGAAATTGCTTCTGCACCAGCATATCTTAATTCATTTATTAGTTCTAATAGATCCTCTGCAACTATTACTTGATTATTATTATCTGTTAAAGTAACTATAATTCCTTCACCATATATGTCTGTATTTCCAACTATTAAATTTGAATTTTCTAATTCTTTGTCTAATAGTTCAGATGCTTCTTCACTGCTTTCTATTTTTTTATTATATTCATCTATTGTTGCTATAGTTTCTTCATATTTTTCATATGTTTCTTCATATTTTGTTTTCCATTCTGATAATGTCGTTCTTAGTTCATCTTCTTTCATGTTTTCTATAGCTGTTATATCTGTTTCTTCAACTGTTTTAAATTGTACAAACATAACACAAATTAGAACTATACACACCAACCCAATTATTATGCCCATTACAAGTTGCTCTTTATTTATTTTCTTCAAATATATCACCTCTTAGATTTAATATATTTTGGATTTATAACTCCATTATATTTTTCTATTGTAACACTTTCCATTCTCTTTTTTTCTACTATTATTCCGTCTTCTTCCATATAATATATGTATCCACCAGGCATCATTAATGAACCATAAAATAAATCTGTAGGGCCTATTGCTTTAATTGTAAACGGTGATGTTATTTTTTCTCCATTTATTTTAATAACACTACCTTCACATGTAATTGCAGATGTTGCAATTATCCTTTGTCCATTTATAGAAATTGCTTCTGCATTTGCATGCCTTAACATGTTTACAATTGCTGTTAAATCCGTATTATGTACTACTAATTTGCTCATATCTAATATCTGTGTACTTAATAATTCAGAAGAAATGTTAGTATTATCTTTTAAAATTATTTCCATTCCTGGTCCAGTTACATCTGTTAGTCCTAATAATATATTGTTATTTTTTAATTCTTCCTGTTTGGCACTAGATGTACTGCTGTCTTGTGTAGCTATGTTTCTTACTTTTTCTAGTCTATTTTCTGCTTGTCCTAATTGCGAATATACACTATCATATTTTTCTTTCCATTTTAGCACTTCATCTCTTAATCCATTTTCTGTTAGTGTTTGTCCAACTGTTGCGCTAGCGTTGTTCATTGTTTTTATTTGAACTATTATTGACATTGTCAATATAAAACACATTATTCCTAATGTAATTGATATTTGTTTTTTATTCATTTTCTCTCCCATCCATTTTTATACTTTTTCTCTAAACACTGCACCTTTATTGGTCAAATCCGTGTTTACAAGGATTTCGCCTTCTACTCCTTTTTCATCGTTTAATATCTTTTTCACATATGCCATTTTAGTACTTAAATTTGAAACATCCCCCAAATGTATAGCTTTTTTTTCTTTTTCCAAAGTAAGTATATAATCTTGTCTATTTGAAATATCAATTTTGGTTATTAAGTCTACTAGCTCGTTTGCATTTGCTGATTCCATTATTTGTAACACTTCTCCTAATTTTACCAAATCCTCACTTATTAGCCTTTGCCCTTCATGTAGTTCTTCCTCTGGTGTAGAAATGCCTACTATAGCAGGCATCTCTGCTTTTTGGCTTGTTATTTCTAACATGTATCCTTGGTTATTTATATATATGTAGCTATTGGCAAATGGTATCATATAAGTCGCTACTCTTTCTACTACTATAATTTCTACTTTATCTGGCAATTTCCTTCTTATTTTTACATTTTCTATATATGCATTTGCCTTTACTTTATTTTTTATATTCTTCTTTGATACTTTAAAAGTATTTTCATCTGTTTTTAATTCAGATAAGCTTATTATTTCCTCTTTACTTAGTTTGCTGTTTCCTGTAACATTTATCTC
>ENA-OORT01000094-OORT01000094.1-human-gut-metagenome-genome-assembly--contig:-NODE-94-length-11584-cov-1.458062_pt1 | contig 11584 bp, 13 predicted proteins | sample MGYA00241174_ERZ501206 | MGnify/ENA primary metagenome ERZ501206 (study PRJEB25962, sample SAMEA2042498) | human gut metagenome | biome: human gut; feature: human-associated habitat; material: faeces... | reverse complement strand
CACGGTTGTTCTTCACGTCCCACAGACGCAAGAGAACATTCATCTTGCAACTGAATTGCTTGATCTCTCCATCCACCGTAAGGCGGCACATCAAAGGCAGGTTCCATTGGGTTTCTCACTGCCTTTCTTCACGTAGAATAAGACCTTAAATGTATTTCTCATAACTCACTTTCTATTGGTTACAAAATTAATTTATAGTGAGTTATCGACAGTTATGACATATTATGCCAAACGGTGAAATACATCGGTTTTCTAAGAAATTCTTACCATTACTCTTTTGCCACGTTAGTCTATATTCTATCCTTTCTTGATTTTCATTATAGAGAAAAATATAGCGTAACGAAGACTTTTTCAGTTAGTTCACTACGCTTTACATTTTTCTGCTACTTCGTTACGTGTTTATTTTACACTACCTCTAATTTTTCAGATGTGTTTATCAAACTTTTATTTTTCTTGAAAACAGCTCTTTGCAGCAATCTACAGAAGTGCAGTTTGCACAGCTTCCGGGATTGCCGCAATATGCTGTGGGAGACATATTGTTATGACAAATGGCTATGTTTATGCTTGTGTGTCTTCATTACCACCTAACAGATGTCTGAGTTCCGGGTCATTCTCTATGCGGATCAGCTCGTTCTCTACCAGTCCGACAATATCCTGTTTGATTTGCTGGTAGTTGGCCTGTATCTGCTGCTCCATCGTATCATTGCCGTCCTCGTCCAGAAAGCTGCTGATTTCAGGAATGGGTTGATAGGCGGCTGTCTCTTTCTGTATCGCATCATTATCCACTACTATCTGCGCATGGAAAATCTTCTGCTCGATTGTCTCTCCGAAGTTGTCTGCTACGGCACCGACAAACATACCTTGTGAAAGTGTACTGATTTTGCTGGCAGGTATCAGGCTGTCCAGTTGTGTGCTGATGGAAGTGGAAGTATCGTTACGGTTGATACTCATAGACTCCCGCTTTTGCAGGATTTTCCCGAATCTTTCCGACAATGTTTTGGCCGTTTCACCCACCACCTGGCCGCTGAATACATTGCCCACAGTTGACATGATGACGGCGGCCTCCTTGTCACCATAGTCACGTTTCAACTGGCTGAAGTCCTGAAAACCTAACACAACCGCCACTTTGTTACTTCGTGCCGTGGCAATCAGATTGTCCAAACCTTTAAAGAAAATCGTGGGTAACTCGTCAATAATCACACAACTTTTGAGTTGCTTCTTCTTGTTTATCAGTTTAACGATTCTCGAATTATAAAGTCCCAATGCTGCCCCATAGATTGAAATTCTGTCGGGATTGTTGCCCACACATAACACTTTCGGTTCTTTGGGATTATTAATATCCAGCGTAAAGTCACTGCCGGACATTACCCAGTAGAGTTGCGGACTTATCAGTCTGGATAACGGGATTTTAGCACTTGCAATCTGGCCCTGGAGCTGTTCGCTCGCTCCGCCTTTCCATGCGTCAATGAACGGACTCAGATAGTTCTCAAGTTCGGGATAGCTTGTCAGAATGGTGAATACATCCTCGTACCTTTTGTTCAATAGTTCTATCGCATGAGGGAACGTACAATACTTACCGTTTTCATACAACTTCAAAAACCAGATTATCGCCGTAAACAATACAATCGGGGATTCCACAAAGAAGTCCCCCTGCTTTTGCACCCAACTTTTATTCAGATTCAACATGATGGTATAACTGGATTCATACGCGTCTGAAATATCCGTCATCAGTTCCGGTGCCAGCGGGTTACAGCGATGGCTCTTGCGTGGGTTATCGAAATTTATCACGTAGAACTTGGGCGGTATCTTATAGCGGTGTCTGTACTTAATCAGGTGGTTATAGGCAATAACCGACAGGTCATCAAATTTAAAGTCGTATATATAAAGAGCATAGGACTTCTCTATTGCCTGCTTTATGTAATTATTGACCACGGCATACGATTTTCCGCTACCCGGTGTACCTAAAATCATGCTGGCCCGGAAAGGATTCACCACGTTTATCCAGCCTTTCCATTCCTTTCTTCCGTACCAGAATTTGGTCGGCAGGTTAATGGAATACTCGTTTTCCATAAGGCGGGTTTCCTGCATGAACGATTCATTCTCGGTATTGAAAACGTCCTCCAGCAAATTGTTCTTCAACAGACGGCTAATCCATAAACCGGATGCCAACAGGCAGAAGAAACCGCCGGCCAATGTCGCGGTATAAAGTATGGCGCATACACCGGATGATGCGTCAATGGACAGTAACCACCAGTTCAGGAAAAAGAGTATGGCACCCGCTATGGCCGCAATAATTATTTTCCTTCATGTGATTTCATGCTTTTTTACCCCCTGGTTGCCCATGCAGGACAGACCGAGGAAGAGGACACAAAACAGTTTGGTGTAAAGAAGGGACGAGAACAGTCCTGTGGTACGCTGGAAATTGGACAGTATCCTGTCCACAATATCAAGCGTCCAGCCCATTTCGTGTAGCCAGCCGTAACAAAACCAATAGATGTGTATCGCCAAAAATAGAAAACTGACGGCCCGCATAAAGTCCGTGACTTTGGCAAGACCTCTTAAATCATCTTCATTCTGCATAATTGTAACTGTTAAAATTCGACTTTTTGTTCTATACCTTAATTATATTATAATTTGCGCCTGCGCTTCTTCTTTTTCCTGCGTCCGAAGCGGAAGGCCGGATCGATGTACTCGTGCGTATGGTCGTCTTCCATGAGTACGGAAAAAATGTCAATGGCACCGAGTGCGGACGTATCAATCAGACTGCCGGACGGTTCACTCTGATAGCCTTGATTTTCCTGCTGCCGGTATTCCTTCCTTTCCAGTCTTTCTTCCGTATCTTGTTCCTGCCGGGGTGTATCCTGCTCCGGCGGTGGTATCAGCCTTGTACGGTCCGCATCCGGATTGTTGAACAATTCGTTGAACACATTGGCTGAAAAGGCCTTGCCCAGACGCGAGCCATTAAGCACTGTCCGATTGGTATGATCTATGAAAGTGATGCCGTACAGACGTCCTTCGGGATTGATACGGTAAACCGTCTCTATATCCGCCTCTTTCAGCTTTCGGGCGAAATCCTCTTTCGTGCCGATGTCCTGCATGGCTTTAATGACTTCCTGTCTTGTCCTTTCGGCAAGGCTGTTCCTTTTCACCTTTTCAGTAGAAGCGGCAAACTTCTTTTGCAGTGCTTCATAACCGAATGCCTTACCGAACTTGCTGGACTTGAAAGGTGTTCCCACCTGCTGTCCGTTATCATCCAAAGCTCCGTACATAATACCGTGGTATTCCTTCCCGTCCACACTTCCCCTGACTTCATAAACGGTTACGTTATACAGATTCAGAAGAGTGCCATATTCGGCAAGCGAGTGACAGTTGTAACATTCCAGCAGGGTTCGGGCGGTATGCTTTACCTGTGCTTTCACGTCTCCTTTCGCATAGTCCACTTTTTGTAGGGATGACAGTTCCCTCTCACCGTGTTCTCCGAGTGTGGGATGAAGCCCGTACTTCACTTCCATTTCATGGCAGATGTTCTGTGCCCGGATAGCTTCCCGGTTATGGTCTATTTTTTCTCCGGTTTCATCAATACGTACCGATACGATGTGCATGTGCTTGCGGTCTATGTCTTCATGCAGCCATGCAATATAGGGCTGGTTCCCGTAACCGAAGTTTTCCATGAACTCCTGCGCCAGTACGGTCATCTGCTCTTTCGAAAGAATGTCTTTGGGATACGGATTCAGGGAGATGTGGATAACCGGTTTCCGGACGTGCGAGTTGAGTGCGATGTAAGGTTCAAAAGCCTGTACACAGTGTTCAATCGGCACATTGCCCGAAGTGTCAGCCGCAATTTTGGGATGTCACAATACCTTTGCCATACCTTCGTCCACCTTTATCTTATTATAGGCAATCACTCCATAGAATGAACTGCCGGATGTGATATTCGGCACCATGATGTTATTCCTTTTTAGTGAGATACTCTTTTTCGTACCGTTTTGTCAGCTCGATAATCTGTTTGCAGAGTTCCTCCAGCTTGCGGGTTTCTTCGGCCAGTTTATAAAGGAAGGCAAGCGATTTCTTTTCCCCATAAATGGTATGGATGGTCTTTACACATTGGTTGTAGTTGTTTCCGATACGGCGGAACTGTTGATAGAAAGCGGTCAGCCGGGCATAATATTCCTGCGCTTCCTTATCAATCCTCACTACCTTGAACTCTCAGCCGAAGATGCGGGCAAAGATAAATTCGGCCTTGTTTTTCATGCCGGATTGTTCAAACATCGTGAGAAACTTCTCGTTCTCACTGTCATTGAGACAGAGATAATAGCGGTGCGTGCGCGGGTCCGCCAGCACCTTGCGCCCTGCGGCGCTACGGATTCTTGTTTCATCTTTCATAACATGAATAATTTAGGAAGTTGGGAGAACTGACATCCCCGAAAGGCCTTTCGGGGCGGGACTTTCAGCGGTTGGAAATATTTTCAACCGCTGAAAGTACACCTCGCTATATGCTGACGCATATTAAAATCCGGCTGGGCCGGATTAAAGGTCTGAAGGATTTGTTTTACGTTCTCTTACCGAGAACGGGCTCCGCTCTCCCGGCGACAAAGGTAGAGAGTTTTTTCTGTCCGTGCATCATGGCGTATCACGCCAACACCCGCCAATGAATGACTTTGGAGCCGGGGGTACTTCATGGATGCTCTTTTTGAGGTTTATTTGTAGCCGGATAGCTATTTGAACGGATAAACAGATATGCAATCAGGCAGATATTCAAACAGGCATTTATCCGGATATATAGCTATACATATATATAAATGTATAGACGGATAAACAGCTATTCGGATAAATGGCTATGCAATCGGATATGTGAATAGTTATCCGAATATGTACATAGCCATATAGCTACATAGCCGAATAGACAGATAGCTGAATAGCTACATAATTAAATAGCCATGTAATAGAGTAGCCATATAAGTAGATAGCCGGATAGCCAAGTAGCCGCATAATTAAATAACTATATAGCTAACCGGATGAACAGATAACAGAATGAGTAACCGGACAGATAGCCCCAAAGACAGACGGCTGTTCATCCGGCTGTCTATAAATCAATTTATTCACTTAAATTAGTAACAATGGAAAAGAGAAAGAAAACCGTGTTCGTTTCGTTTGCCTCCCAGAAGGGCGGCGTGGGTAAATCAACCTTTGCGATTTATGCGGCGTCGTGACTGCATTATGTGAAAGGTCTGAATGTGGCGATAGTGGATTGTGACTATCCGCAGCATTCAATCATCAAACAGAAAAAACGGGATATGGAAGTGGTAAAGACCACACCCGTCTATCAGAATCTTCTGGTGGAACAGGCCGGGCGGTTGAAGAAGAAGGCTTACCCTGTTATCGGCAGTACCCCGGCGGATTGCATGACGGACTGAAGGGCGTTTGAGGAAAAGGCGGACGTGCATTATGATGTGGTGCTGTTCGACCTGCCCGGAACAATGGGCAGTGACGGGGTGATTGCCACAATCAGTGCGCTCGATTATCTGTTCGTACCGATAAAGGCAGACCGCCTTGTGCTGGAAAGTACGCTGAACTTTGCCACGACTGTCAATGACCGCCTGATAAAGACCGGCATCTCCAATCTGAAAGCCTTGTGCATGTTCTGGAATATGGTGGACCGCAGGGAACGTACCGTCTTATATGACATTTACCAGCAAGGTTTCTCCCGCCTGGGACTGGACTGTCTCCAAACCCGTGTCCCCGTGCGCAGTAACTTCACCAAAGACCTCTCCACTACGGGCGGCCCGGTTTACCGGAGCACCCTGTTTGCACCGGATGCGGGCTTTACGAAGGAGTGCGGCTTTGATGCGCTTATGGATGAAATCATGCGGATAATCAAAATTGTATAGTCATGGCAAAGAAAACGAGTGGACAGAATCCGGTGGATGAAGCCTACCTGCGCAGCCTGATGGCGGGTAGCCCGCCGGAAAAGGTAACACCGTCCATTCCCCCCAAAGAGGAAACGGACAGGGAAACGGCTGAAAAGGCAAAGACGGAATCTGAAGCGGAAGAGATGCCGGAAAAGACCGCATCCCAAACGTTGAAAGCCGCACAGGCCGAATTTATGAGGAGATTCCTCACCCCTTACAAATGCGAAGGCAGGCAGGGTGTCTATATAGACAAGGAACTGCACCGGAAAATATCGGTCATCGTCGGCATTGCCGGTAAACGGCAGTTGACGGTGGGCAATTACATTGACAATGTATTGCGGGAACATTTCGAGAAACATTCGGATGAGGTGAAGGCATACTGCCAGAAGAGTTACAACAAAATCTTTTAAGCTATGAATATGCGATTATGTTATGAAGCCGGGGCGGTTCTGTTCTGGCTGCTGTTTGCCTATCTGTTCATGGACAAGTTCCTGTTCAGGGGACAGCTTGGCGAGATATGTTTCGGGAAGGCACGCCGCCGCATGGCGAAAGCCCTGCGGGGTGCGGCAGGCTGGTACGACCCGGTGAAAGAGGAACGGAAGAAGGGACGTGGACAGGCGAAAGGGAAAACGGGCAGGAAAGAGATTCCGGCAGTCGTGAAAAGACAGGAGAAAGAGCTTCCACCTGTCAAGGCGGAAATGAGGCCCACAGAAAAGACTGCGGAGAGAAGCAGTGAAAAAACGGTGGAAAAACAGTCGGAAACGGACAGCCTTGTCGTCACGAAAAGCTACGGGACACGCCAACAGCCGCCAATGAACGCCACCGGTTCCGGGGCTATTGCAGGTAAGAAAAATGCCTCTACTTTTGCTGGCAGAAACGGGGACACGGCACCGCCAAAGGTTGCACAAGTGCCGCCGGAGCGCATCCCGGATCTGTTCCGGGACAAGCGTGTGGAAGAGTGGCGGGCTTCCCCGGACGGGAGTTCCGGCGGACATGAAGGCGATGACGGACAGAGAGGAAACGGTGACGAAGTGGATACCGACGAGTTGAACGAGGAACTGGAAGATTTGAACTGTGTCCGCGAAGATTATTCGGACGGGGCAACCGGCATAGGGCCGGAAGAGCTTGATTTAATCATCGACCTCTGCAACGGCAGGGAGATTCCGACAGACAGACGATTGTCCCTTTTAAGGGCGATCCACCATATCAGGGATACGCAGATTGAACGCTCGATACTGGAAAGTATCAATGGCAGCGACAGCCGTATCAGCAAATTTCTGGATGAAGCCGAGCAAATGGGCGGGGCTGCTCCGGACAGTGACTAACCGATTAAAAAAGGAGGTAACAATGGCAAGAGGCTATTTCGATACGGGTTGATGCCCGTATCACTGTAAAAAGAGAGAATCGGCAGGAATACCAACAACAAAACGTATCATCCATGTTTATGACGTATTTCGATTCAAGTTGACAAACGGCGGCTTCCCCCTATGGGGGAAACGTACCGACTCCCGGAGAGACAATCATTCCATTAACTTATCCATAAAACGACAGCGGCAATGACAAAAGGTCATTACGATTCGGGATGACAGACCGCTTGCGGCATTCACCCGGTAAGACAACAGGAACTATTCACCATTAAATTTTATTTGTATGAACATAGGACTGGTAGATGTGGACGGGCATAACTTCCCCAATTTCGCACTGATGCGCCTTTCGGCCTGTTACAAGGCAAAAGGGCACCGGGTGGAATGGGCAGCACCGCGACAGCGGTATGACAAGGTATTGGCAAGCAAGGTATTCACTTTCACGCCTGATTATGACTATGACCTGCTGGATGTGGGGGAAGTGGTAAGGGGCGGCACCGGGTATGACATAGCCGGCAGGCTTCCCGAAGCTGTGGAGAACAGCCGGATGACGGACTATTCCATTTACCCCGAATACCCTTTTTCGCTCCAGTTCTTTTCAAGAGGCTGCATCCGCAAGTGTCCTTTCTGCCTCGTCCGTGAGAAAGAAGGATACATTCAGACCGTGGAACCGGTGGAACTGAACCCGAAAGGGAAATGGATTGAGGTGCTGGACAACAATTTCTTTGCGAACCCGCAGTGAAGGAGTGCGGTAAGCTATCTGATGAAAGCAGGCCAGCCCGTGAAGCTGCACGGCGTGGACGTAAGGATTATGGACGAGGAACAGGCCTGGCACCTGAACAGGCTCAGGATGAAGCAGAACATCCATATCGCATGGGACCTGCCGCAGCTTGACCTGAGGGACCGCCTGAAAGAAATGGTAAAGCACGTGAAGCCCTACAAGATAACCTGTTACGTACTGATAGGATTCAATTCGACCATTGAGCAGGACCTGTTCCGGTTAAATGTACTCAGGGAACTGGGAATTACCCCCTTTGTCATCCCTTTCCGGGATTATGGAAATGAACGGACGCCTACGAGGTACGAGCGTGACCTTGCCCGGTGGGCGAACCGGATGTGGCTGTTCAAGTCCACCTCTTTTGAAAACTACGCACCCCGCAAGGGATTCAAGTGTGGGGAATATCTGAAATAAACCGATAAAGACAGTTAAAGACAATGGGAACAAACGGCTATTACGATTCGGGATGATTCGCATCCCGCTTTCAAGAGAGAATTAACAATGAAGTTTCACCACCAAATCATGTAACAATGCAAATGGCATATTATGACTCCGGCTGATTACCTTCCGGCACTTACCCCTTGAACTATTAAACCATAAACGGCCACCGCTGCGGGCTGCCTTGTGGGGATAGTGAAAGGGGCGGTCCGTGGCTTTTCATTCACTTAAAAATCACGGAATTAATGAAAAAGAAAAGATTGATTATGATGCTGGCCGTACTGGCGGCAGCGGGTGCGGCAATGGCACAAGGAAACGGACAGGCGGGCATCACGGAAGCCCCGCAGTTGGTGACGGGATATTTTGACCCGGGCACGAAACTGGTGTACGCGGTGGGTGCCATTATCGGCCTGATAGGCGGCGTCAAGGTCTACCAGAAATTCAGTTCGGGCGACCCCGACACCTCGAAAACCGCCAGCTCATGGTTCGGAGCCTGCATTTTCCTGATAGTGGCCGCCACTATCCTGAGGTCATTCTTCCTCTAAGAACAGATAAAAGACAATAGCTTATGTCTGACTTTGAGATAAACAAAGGCGTGGGCCGTGAGGTGGAGTTCAAAGGGCTCCGTGCCCAGTACCTTTTTATTTTTGCTTTCGGGCTGCTTGCCGTGTTCGTGGTGTTCGTCATCATGTACATGGCAGGCATCGACCAGTGGGTATGTATCGGTTTCGGTGTCATCTGGTCTGGCTGACCTTTTCGCTGAACCGGCGTTTCGGCAGCCACGGACTGATGAAGCTCCTTGCCGCCCGGCAGCATCCCAGGAGAATCCTCTCACGCAAACGTATCACACGTCTGATTAAAAAACAACAATCGTAAATCATGAGAAGTACATTGACAACATCCACACTGGAAAGCAAATTCCCCGTCATGGCGGTGGAGCACGGCTGCATCGTCAGCAAGGACGCCGACATCACGGTGGCTTTCCGGGTGACACTGCCGGAAGTGTTTTCGGTATCATCCGCGGAATATGAGGCGATGCACGCTACATGAGCCAAGGCAATCAAGGTATTGCCGAACTATTCAATCATCCACAAGCAGGATATTTTCATCACGGAGAAATACAGGCCCGACATCGGAAAAGACGGCCCGGGCTTCCTCTCCCGCAGTTTTGAACGCCACTTCAACGAACGGCCCTACCTCAACCACACCTGCTACCTGTTTCTCACCAAGACCACCAGGGAACGCTCCCGGCAGCAGAGCAACTGGAACATGCTGTGCCGGAAATTTCTGGTGCCGAAGGAGATACAGGACAGGGAGACGATGGAGCGTTTCATGGAGTCGGTGGGACAGTTCGAGAGTATCGTGAATGACAGCGGGCTTGTCAGGCTGGAGCGGCTGTCCACGGAAGAGATAACGGGAACGGAAGACGGCCCGGGCATCATCGAGAGGTACCTGACCCTGTCTTCGGACGGAAGCGTCATGTTGCAGGACATGCAGCTGAACCCGGACGGGATGCGTATCGGCGACAAACGGCTCTGCCTGCATACCCTTTCCGACCTCGACGACCTGCCGGGCAGGGTACGGACCGACGGACGCTATGAGCGTCTTTCCACGGACCGCTCGGACTGCCGCCTGAGCTATGCCTCGCCCGTGGGTATCATGCTTCCCTGCGACCATATCTACAACCAGTGGATATTCATAGACGACAGCAGCGAGAACCTCGCCCGTTTTGAGAAGACGGCGAAGAACATGCAGTCGCTTTCACGCTACAGCCGGAGCAACCAGATAAACAAGGAATGGCTGGACGAATACCTGAACGTGGCGCACACCAACGGGCTGCAATCCGTCCGCTGCCATTGCAACGTGATTGCATGGGCCGAAAACGGGGATGAGCTGCGGCGGGTGAAGAACGACGTGGGCAGCGCACTGGCGCTGATGGAATGCACACCCCGCCATAATACCACCGACCTGCCGGTCCTTTACTGGGCGGGCATACCGGGAAACGAGGCGGACTTCCCTTCGGAAGAGAGCTTCTACACGTTCACCGAACAGGCACTATGCTTCTTTACGGCAGAAACCTGCTACCGGAACTCGCTCTCCCCCTTCGGGCTGCGCATGGTGGACCGGCTGACGGGAAAGCCCGTCTTCCTCGACATATCCGACCCGCCCATGAAAAAAGGGGTGGTGACCAACCGGAACAAGTTCATCCTCGGCCCGTCGGGCAGCGGAAAGAGCTTTTTCACCAACCATATGGTGAGGCAGTATTGGGAACAGGGCACGCACATCCTGCTGGTGGATACCGGAAATTCATACAAGGGGCTGTGCGACCTGATCCGCCGGAAGACGAACGGGGATGACGGAGTTTATTTCACTTACCAGGAAAATGACCCGATTTCCTTCAATCCGTTCTTCACCGAGGATTACCGGTATGACATCGAGAAGCGGGACAGCATCAAGACGCTGATTCTGACCTTATGGAAAAGGGAGGACGAACCGCCCCGGCGCTCGGAAGAGGTGGCGCTCTCGAACGCAGTCAGCCTGTATATCGAGAAGATAAAGAAGAACCGGAAGATAAAGCCGAACTTCAACTCGTTCTATGACTTTGTAAGGAAAGACTACCGCAAGGTGCTGGCGGACAAGAACGTGCGCGAGAAGGACTTTGACGTGGACGGTTTTCTGAACGTGCTGGAACCCTATTACAAGAACGGCGAATACGGGTATCTGCTGAACTCGGACAAGGAACTGGATTTACTGAACAAGCGGTTCATCGTATTCGAACTGGATGTCGTGAAGGATAATCCCGTCCTTTTTCCGGTGGTGACTATCATTATCATGGAGACTTTCATTAATAAAATGAGACGCTTGCAGGGCATCCGCAAGATGATACTGCTTGAAGAGGCATGGAAGGCCATCAGCAAGGAGGGTATGGCGGAATACCTCAAATACCTTTTCAAGACCGTCAGGAAGTTCTTCGGCGAGGCAGTGGTGGTGACGCAGGAGGTCGAGGACATCATTTCCAGCCCGGTGGTCAAGGAGGCGATCATCAACAACTCGGACTGCAAGATCCTGCTCGACCAGCGCAAGTTCATGAACCG
>ENA-OORT01000080-OORT01000080.1-human-gut-metagenome-genome-assembly--contig:-NODE-80-length-12251-cov-1.435389_pt1 | contig 12251 bp, 5 predicted proteins | sample MGYA00241174_ERZ501206 | MGnify/ENA primary metagenome ERZ501206 (study PRJEB25962, sample SAMEA2042498) | human gut metagenome | biome: human gut; feature: human-associated habitat; material: faeces... | reverse complement strand
ATATATCTAATATTGTAGATACAACTATACCAGGTTATAGTGCAGAAATTTATGGAATAAAAAGTGGGGATAAGATTTTAAAAATAAATAATCATAAAATAAGAACAAAAAATGATTTAGATGAAGAAATTAGAAATTGCAATGGAAATGATCTAATAGTTGAGGTAGAAAGAAACGAAAATAAAATTGAATATAAAATTGTACCAACAGAAGAAAAATACAATTACACAGGTATTGCATTAAAATATATTGAAAACAGCCCTTCAACGGAAATACTAGCGGTACAAAAAGATAGTCCAGCGGAAAAAGGAGGACTAACAAGCGGAGATGTAGTTTTAAAAATAAATTCTATAGATGTAGAAAACGATGCAGAAAAGTTAGTAGAAAATATAAGCAAATCAGAAACAAACATAATACAATTTACTGTGCAAAGAAATAATGAAATTAAGGATTTTAATATAGAGGCAGAAGAAAAATTTAACTATTATTTAGGAATCAATTTAAAAATGGCAGAAAATAACTTTACTAACAATATATATTATGCGTTTTGGAATACAGGTGATTTCTTATTTTCTATAATAGATAATTTAAAAATGCTATTTACAGGTAATGTAGCAGTAAATCAACTAATGGGTCCTGTTGGAATAGGAGAAGTAGTTGTTGAAACAAAGGGTATAAGCGAATTTGTAAACATATTGGCTTTAATATCTATTTCTTTAGGAGTAACTAATTTATTGCCATCCCCACCGCTAGACGGTGGAAAGGTAGTGATTTTATTAATAGAAGGAATTAGAAAAAAACCATTAAAAGAAAATGTTGAACTAAAAATACAAATGATAGGCTTTTGCATTTTGATAGGCCTAAGTATTGTAGTAACATATAATGACATTTTAAGAATTTTTTAGACGAATTGATTTTTTAAAGACTATTAGAACAAGGTGAAAATAATGGAAAAAACGATTAAAGAAGTATTTAAGGACTATAATTCAAATAGTTTTGAGTTAAACGAAGCAAAAATAAAAACAGTTAATGTATTTAAAAAAACTGGAAGGATAGAGCTGATATTAATAGCAGAAAAACAAATAAAAATTTTGGATCTAATAGCATTTGAAAGATATATAGAAAAAAGGTTTGGATTCAAAGAAACCATAATAAAAATAGAATATATTAAACTTCCACCTTTTACAATAATAGAAGAATGGAAAAATATAATTGAATACATTGCATATAAGTATCCATTAGCAAAAGCATTGCTAAAAGGCAGTATAGTAAATATAGATGGTAATAATGTAAATATCAATTTAGCTCTAAAAGGAAAAGACATATTAGAAACTAGACGATTTGATCAAATAATTGCAGAAACTATGATGAATTTATACAATCAAAAATGTAATGTGAAATTTGTAGAAAAGCCACTTGAAGATATAATGTTACATCTACAAGAACAAAACAAAAAATTAGAGGAAGAATATATCTTAACAATTAAAAATCAAGAAAAGGAAAGCAAGAAAGAAAAAATAGAGGAGAAAAAAGAAGAAATAAAAGAATCTCCTAAACAAGTTATAGAAGAGAAACAAGAAGAGAATAGCCCATTAATATATGGAAGAAGTGTAAAACTAAAGGAAACTTTAGTAAAAGTTGCAGATTTATCTGTTGATAGTGGACGTGTATTGTTAGATGGTGAAATACTAAATATAGATTCCAGAGAGCTTAAATCTGGCAAACTTTTAGCAATGTTTGATTTGTATGATGGAACAAGCACAATTACGTGCAAGGCTTTTTTGGAAAAAGAGAAAGCAAAGGAAATATTGGGAAAACTAAGTGGAGTCAGAGGTGTGAAAGTAGAAGGTACAGCACAATTTGACCCATTTGCAAAAGAACTTGGTGTTATTGCAAACACTATAATAGAAGGTAATGGAATTAAGCGCGAAAAAAGGGAAGACAATGCTCCTATAAAAAGAGTAGAATTACATATGCATACACAAATGAGCCAAATGGATGGAATGACTTCGGCAAAGGATTTGATAAAAAGAGCTGTAAAATGGGGAATGAAATCTATAGCGATAACAGATCATGGTGTTGTACAAGCCTTTCCAGAGGCACATAAATATTTGGAAAAAGACCATCCAGATATTAAAATTTTATATGGAGTTGAAGCATATTTAGCACCAGATAAAGTATCTCCAATATCTTTTTCTAAAAATCAAAGTTTAGATAATACCACGTATTGTGTGTTAGACTTAGAAACTACTGGAATTTCTTTCAGAACAGAAAAAATAACAGAAGTCGGAATAATGAAAATAAGAAATGGAGAATTGCTTGATAGCTTTTCTTGTTTTGTTAATCCAGAAAAGCCAATACCCCAAAAAGTCGTTGAGGTAACTAACATTACAGATGATATGGTAAAAGATGCAGATACAATAGATAAAGTTTTACCTAAAGTGATTGAATTTATAGGAGATAGTGTTTTAGTAGCTCATAATGCAGACTTTGATATTGGATTTCTAAAATACAATGCAACAGCATTAGGATTAAAATTAAATAATACATACATAGACACTTTGAAGTTAGCAAAAGAATTATTTCCTCAGTATAAGAAATATAAGCTAGGTATTATTGCAGAAAATCTTGGTATAAAAGTTGATGTAGCACATAGAGCCTTAGACGATGTGGATACTACAGTAAAAGTTTTCAATATAATGTTAGATATGTTAAAAGAACAAGGAGTAAAAACATTAGATGACATTGACAAAAAAGAATCGGGAAAAGCAGATTATAAATCATTACAGACATATCATGCTATAATTATTGCGAAAGACTATGTAGGACTTAGGAACTTATATAAATTAGTTTCGTATTCACATTTAGATTACTTCTACAAAAAACCAAGAATATTAAAGTCTTTGTTTAAGAAATATTCTGAAGGATTAATATTAGGAAGTGCCTGTGAACAGGGAGAAATATACAGGGCAATTGTTGCAGGCAAGACAGATGAAGAAGTAGAAGAAATTGCAAATGATTATGATTATTTAGAAATTCAACCAAATGGCAATAATATGTTTATGGTTAGAAATGGAACTGTGGCAAACGTAGAAGCTCTACAAGAAATTAATAAAAAGATTGTAGAAATAGGAGAAAAACTACAAAAACCTGTTGTAGCAACATGTGATGTTCACTTTATGGATCCGCAAGATGAAATATACAGAAGAATATTAATGGCAGGACAAGGGTATGATGATGCAGATGAACAAGCTCCTTTATATTTAAGAACAACAGAGGAAATGCTTAAGGAATTTGAATATCTTGGCGAAGAAAAAGCATACGAAGTAGTAGTAACAAATACAAATAAAATTGCAGATATGTGTGAAAATATAAGCCCAATATCTCCAGAAAAATGTCCACCACATATTGAAGGTTGTGAGCAAACTATTAAAGATATAGCTTATAAAAAGGCACATGAACTATATGGAAATCCATTACCAGATATTGTAGAAGAAAGATTAAGTAAGGAATTGGATTCTATCATAAAAAATGGTTTTTCTGTTATGTATATTATTGCCCAAAAGTTAGTTTGGAAGTCAAATGAAGATGGATATATAGTAGGTTCAAGAGGTTCTGTTGGTTCATCATTTGCGGCATATGCAACAGGAATAACAGAGGTAAATTCTTTACCACCACATTATAGATGCCCAAAATGTAAACATTCTGATTTTACAGATTATGGATATGCATGTGGATATGATTTGCCAGATAAAGATTGTCCGGAATGTGGCGCTAAAATGGTAAAAGATGGAATAGACATACCATTTGAAACCTTCTTGGGATTTAATGGGGATAAGGAACCAGATATAGACTTAAATTTTTCAGGTGAATATCAAGCTAAGGCACATAGATATACAGAAGTAATATTTGGCAAAGGAACAACATTTAAAGCGGGAACAGTAGGTACAGTAGCAGATAAAACTGCATATGGATATGTAAAAAAATATTATGAAGAAAGAGGAATACCTGTTAATAATGCAGAAGTATTAAGGATAGCACAGGGATGTACAGGAATAAAAAGAACAACTGGACAACATCCAGGAGGAATCATAGTTGTTCCAAAAGGAAGAGAAATATATGAATTTACACCTGTTCAACATCCAGCTGATGATTCGAATTCGGATATAATAACAACACATTTTGACTATCACTCAATAGATCAAAACCTTTTAAAACTGGATATATTAGGTCATGATGATCCAACAATGATAAGAATGTTGTATGATTTAACAGGAATTGATCCAACTAAGGTTCCACTTGACGATAAGGAAACAATGAGCATATTCAGTTCTACAAAGGCATTAGGAGTAACACCAGAGCAAATACATAGTGAAGTAGGTAGTTATGGTGTACCAGAATTTGGAACTAAGTTTGTAAGAGGAATGCTTGTAGATACTAAGCCTACAACATTTGACGAGTTGATACGTATATCTGGATTGTCTCATGGTACAGATGTATGGCTTGGAAATGCACAAAGCCTTATAGAAGAAGGAACCGTAACACTGAATGAAGCTATATGTTGTCGTGATGATATAATGATATATCTAATAAAAAAAGGAGTACCTCCAAATCATGCATTTAAAATAATGGAAACAGTGCGTAAAGGAAAGGCATTAAAAGACCCAGCTAAATGGGCAGAATATGTTGCAATGATGAAAGAAAACAAAGTACCAGAATGGTATATAAAATCATGTGAGAAAATTAAATATATGTTTCCTAAAGCACACGCAGCAGCTTATGTAACAAATGCCTTTAGGATAGCATGGTTTAAAGTGCATGAGCCAAAAGCTTATTACACAGCATTTTTCACAATAAGAGCAGACGAATTTGATAGTGATGTTATGTGTTATGGCAAAGAAAAAGTAAAGAATAAAATGAAAGAAATAGATTTACAGGGGAATGCGGCAACTACGAAAGATAAAAATATGTATGCAATACTAGAATTGGTACTTGAAATGTATGAAAGAGGAATAAACTTTTTACCAATTGACTTATACAAATCACATTCTACAAAATTTCAAATAGAGGATGAGGGAATTAGGCCTCCATTAAATAGTGTACCTGGATTGGGAACTGTAGCAGCTCAAGGTATAGAAACAGCTAAAAAAGATGGCAAGTTTATGTCTATAGATGATATGAAAATACGTTCTAAAATAGGTAATTCTGTTGTGGAATTATTAACTAAAATGGGATGCTTAAAGGGAATGAGTCAAAGTAACCAAATGAGTTTGTTTGGATAAAATAAGGAGAAGAAGATGCTAAATATAGAAGAAATATTTACAGTTAAGCATATAGTAATATATTTAATAAGCATTAATATAGTTACTTTTTTAGCAATGTTTATAGATAAAAAAAGGGCAGAAAAAGGAGAATGGAGAATAAAAGAATCAACCTTATTGGGATTGGCAATGTTGGGAGGCTCAATAGGTGGAATTACGGGAATGTATGTTTTTAGACACAAAACAAAAAAACTAAGATTCTCAGTGGGATTTCCTGTAATATTAATAACAGAAATTGTACTGGCAATTTATTTTGTGATTAATATGTAAACTCAACTTAATTCTACGGTTTTCATAAACAAACGACAAAAATCGACTGTGAATAAATAATGAAAATAAAGTGCCTATTTGTAGTTATTCACAGACTTATCCACATTATCCACAATATTACAAAAGTCATATTTTGTAAACTAATTTATAATAATAGTGTAACATAAGACAAAAAATGTAATAAAATGGAAATAAGAACGTAAAATTATTGTTGACTTTTGACTGATAAATTGGTAGAATTTATTAAGTTATATAAAGAGAGGAAGTATGCAAGATGGCTGATTTAACAATGGATAAGATAGTTAGTTTATGTAAAAATAGAGGATTCATTTTTCAAGGGTCAGAAATATATGGTGGATTAGCAAACACATGGGATTATGGACCTCTGGGAGCTAGATTAAAGAATTCAATTAAAGATACTTGGAGAAAAAGATTTGTTCAAGAAAGAAAAAGCAGTTATGAAATAGATGCGGACATACTAATGCATCCAAGAGTATGGGAGGCTAGTGGACATGTTGCAGGCTTTTCAGATCCACTATTAGACTGTAAAGAATGTAAAACAAGACATAGAGCAGATAATTTAATAAGCGACTTTAATCCAGATGCACATGCAGAGGGAATGACACAGGAAGAAATGCTAGCATATATTAATGAAAATAAAATTCCATGCCCAAAATGTGGTAAATGCAATTTTACAGATATAAGACAATTTAATTTAATGTTTCAAACATATAGAGGTGTAACAAACGACAGCAAAAGTACCATATATTTAAGACCGGAGAATGCACAGGGAGAATATGTTAATTTCTTAAATGTTCAAAGATCAACAAGAGCTAAACTACCATTTAGTATTGCTCAAATAGGTAAAGCATTTAGAAATGAAATTACACCAGGTAACTTCATATTTAGAATTCGTGAATTTGAACAAATGGAACTTGAATTTTTCTGCAAACCAGGAACAGATATGGAATGGTTTGAATATTGGAGAGCCTTCTGTAAGAATTGGCTTTTAAGCTTAGGAATGAAAGAAGAAAAAATTAGATTAAGAGACCACAGCCCAGAAGAGTTATGTTTTTACAGCAAAGGTACAACAGACATTGAATTTGCATTTCCATTTGGATGGGGCGAACTATGGGGTATTGCAGACAGAACAGATTATGACTTAAAACAACATGCACAATATTCAGGAGAAGACTTTACTTACTTAGACCAAGAAACAGGAGAAAAGTTTGTGCCATATTGTGTTGAGCCATCACTAGGCTGTGACCGTGTAACATTAGCATTCTTATGCAATGCTTATGAAGAACAAGAAATTGCAGAAGGAGATGTAAGAACAGTATTACATTTACATCCAGCTTTAGCACCATATAAAGTAGCTGTACTTCCACTTTCTAAAAAGTTAAGTGAAAAAGCAGAAGAGGTATATGCAAAATTATCTAAAAACTTTATGTGTGATTATGACGAAGCGGGAAGTATAGGTAAACGTTATAGAAGAGAAGACGAAATAGGAACACCATATTGTGTAACTATTGACTTTGACACATTAGAAGATGAATGTGTTACAATTAGAGACAGAGATACAATGGAACAAGTAAGAGTAAAAATTGATGAACTAGAAAGCTACATACAAGATAAAATCGCATGGTAGAAATAAAGGAGATAAAATTTTGGAAAAAGTTAAGAAAACTAATTCATTTATGAAAAATGTGCTTATTCTAATGTTTGCACAAATAATGGTAAAAGTATTAGGTCTAGTATATAAATTTGTAATAACTAATTTTGATGGATTTGGAGATACTGGACTAGGGTACTACTCATCTGGATACCAAATATATACAGTACTACTTGCACTTTCGTCAATAGGAATACCTAGCGTAGTTGCAAAATTGGTATCAGAAAGAGTAGCTGTAAAAGATGATAAAGGAGCACAAAGAATATTTAAAATTTGTATGACATTTTTTGTTGGAGTAGGAGCAATATTGTCATTAGGATTATTCTTTGGAGCAGACTTTATTGCAACAACAATGTTTAATGTGCCAGATACAAAATATGTAATGCAAGTATTAGCACCAGCAATTACTTTTGTGTCAGCTTCAGCAGTGTTTAGAGGATACTTTGCAGGACTTGACGATATGAAACCAACAAGCTATTCACAAATTATTGAGCAATTTTTAAATTGTGTATTATCAATTCTTTTTGTGTATGCTTTATTAGGCAAAGAGCCATATATTATGGCAGCAGGTGGAAACTTATCAACTACATTATCTATATTACTAACATTTATATATTTGATAATATATTATAAAAGAAAGAAAATAGTAGTAGATCCACAACAAAAATCAGAAGAAGAAAATGAAAAAACATTAAGCTTATTGAAAAAGATTTTAATGATTTCAATACCAGTTACGATAAGCTCAGTAATATCAGTAATACACCCCCTTATAGATAGTGCTACTGTAAGTAGATGTATTCAAACAGCATTTGCAAGTTTATACCCAGTTAAAGAACAACTAGAAACTTTAGCAATGAGTAAAACAGGTATAATATCTAAAATAGATACATTAACAAATTTACCAATAGCAGTAAACATTGCATTTTCAACGGCTTTAGTACCTGCAATTTCGGCGGCAATAGCTAAAAAAGACTTTACAAATGTATCTAAAAGAATGACTTTTTCGATATTTGCCTCATTACTTATAGTGCTTCCATGTGCAGCAGGATTTATATCATTAGCACAACCAATATTAAATTTAATTTATCCAGCAGCAAATGATGGAGCAACATTATTAATGCTATACTCAGTAGCAATGGTGTTTATTGCATTAAACCAAACAATAAATGGAGGATTATATGGAATAAACAAAATGACAGTACCTCTAATTTCATTGGTGGTTGCAGCTGTATTAAAAATTATACTAAACAATATATTAGTAAGTAATCCTAATATAGAAATAATGGGAGTTGGAATCAGCTCTATTATATGTCAAGGCTTAGCATTAATCATATGTATCAAAGCATTTAAGAAGCATATAAAATTGGAATTTGATGCCAAAAGAATGATTATATTACCAGTAATAATATCAGCAGTTATGGGAATATGTACATACTTTATAAACAAAGGACTAAATACAATAATGGGACAAAATTTAAGTACAATAATTTCAATTATACTAGGTGCAATAATCTACGTAATATTAGTATTTGTATCAAAAATACTAAAAAAAGAAGATATTATGATGATACCATTTGGAACAAAAATATATAACATTTTGGTAAAACTAAAAGTATATAAAGAAGAAATTTAGCAAATTAATAAAAAGTAAAGAAAATTAGCAAAATTTTCTTTACTTTTTTTCAATTTACATATATAATAGAGCTGTTATAGGCGCATAATGGTGTATATAACATATTGTTAAACAAATAAAATTTTAAGGAGGTTCTTTATGAGTCAAAAGTATGTATACTTATTTAAAGAAGGAAACGCAAATATGCGTGAACTATTAGGCGGAAAAGGTGCTAACTTAGCTGAAATGACTAATTTAGGTTTACCAATTCCACAAGGTTTTACAGTTACAACAGAAGCTTGCACAAAATATTATGAAGATGGTAAAACAATTTCACAAGAAATTCAAGACCAAATTTTTGCAGCTTTAAAAACACTAGAAGAAATACAAGGCAAAAAATTTGGAGACAATAGTGATCCATTATTAGTATCAGTAAGAAGTGGTGCTAGAGCATCAATGCCTGGTATGATGGACACAATATTAAACTTAGGACTAAACGACATTGCAGTTGAAGGATTTGCAGCAAAAACAGGAAATCCAAGATTTGCATATGATTCATATAGAAGATTTATTCAAATGTATTCAGACGTTGTTATGGAAGTTCCAAAATCATATTTTGAAAAAATAATAGATGAACTTAAAGCAGAAAAAGGAGTTCATTTTGATACAGAACTAACAACAGAAGATTTAAAAGAATTAGTAAAAAGATTCAAAGAAGTATATAAAGAGAACATGAATGGAGAAGAATTCCCACAAGATCCATCAGAGCAATTAATGGGAGCTGTTAAAGCTGTATTTAGAAGCTGGGACAACCCAAGAGCTATAGTATATAGAAGAATGAACGATATACCAGGAGATTGGGGAACAGCTGTAAACGTACAAGCCATGGTATTTGGAAACATGGGAGAAACATCAGGAACTGGTGTTGCATTTACAAGAAACCCATCAACAGGTGAAAAAGGTATTTATGGTGAATACTTAATTAACGCACAAGGTGAAGACGTTGTTGCAGGTGTTAGAACACCACAACCAATTTCAAAACTTGCAGAAGATTTACCAGAATGCTACAAAGAATTTATGGAATTAGCACATAAACTTGAAAATCACTATCGTGATATGCAAGATATGGAATTCACAATTCAAGAAGGAAAACTATACTTCTTACAAACAAGAAATGGTAAAAGAACTGCAAATGCTGCATTACAAATAGCTGTTGATTTAGTAAATGAAGGAATGATAACAGAAAAAGAAGCTGTTTTAAGAGTAGAACCAAATCAATTAGATCAATTATTACATCCAAATTTTGATCAAGCTGCATTAAAAGCTGCAAAAGTAGTTGCTAAAGGTTTAGCTGCATCACCAGGTGCTGCAACAGGAAAAGTAGTATTTACAGCAGATAAAGCTGTTGAAATGTATGAAGCAGGAGAGAAAGACCTTATATTAGTTAGATTAGAAACATCTCCAGAAGATATTGATGGAATGAATGTATGTCATGGTGTTCTTACAGTTCGTGGAGGTATGACATCACATGCTGCAGTTGTTGCACGTGGTATGGGAACTTGCTGTGTAGCAGGGTGTGGAGAAATAATTGTAAATGAAGAAGAAAAATATTTCACATTACCTGATGGCAGAAAAGTTGCAGAAGGAGAATGGATTTCACTAGATGGATCAACAGGAAACGTATATGGGGAAAGAATAGAAACAGTTCCTGCATCAGTTTCTGGAAACTTTGCAAAATTAATGGGATGGGCAGATCAATACAGACAATTAAAAGTTAGAACAAATGCAGATACACCAAGAGATGCTAAACAAGCATATGAATTTGGAGCTGAAGGTATAGGATTATGTAGAACAGAGCATATGTTCTTTGCACCAGATAGAATTGCCGCAATAAGAGAAATGATAGTATCTAAAACTCCAGAACAAAGAGCAAAAGCTTTGGCGAAAATACTTCCAATGCAAAGAGGAGACTTTGAAGGATTATATAAAGAAATGAAAGGTTACCCTGTAACAATAAGATTCTTAGATCCACCTTTACATGAGTTTGTTCCACATGATGATGAAGATATAAGAGCATTAGCAAAAGAAAGGGGATTAACATTTGAAGAATTAAAAAATATAGTAGAAGGATTACATGAATTTAACCCAATGATGGGACACAGAGGATGCCGTTTAGCAGTAACATACCCAGAAATAGCTAGAATGCAAACAAGAGCTTTAATGGAAGCTGCTATTGAAGTTAAAGAAGAAGAAGGATACAATATCGTTCCTGAAATTATGATTCCATTAGTTGGAGAAAAGAAAGAATTAAAATTTGTTAAAGATGTAGTAATAGAAGTTGCTGAACAAGTTAAGAAAGAAAAAGGTTCAGACATGCAATACCATATTGGTACAATGATTGAAATTCCAAGAGCTGCATTATTAGCAAATGAAATAGCTGAAGAAGCTGAATTCTTCTCATTTGGAACAAACGACTTAACTCAAATGACATTTGGATTTAGTCGTGATGATGCAGGAAAATTCTTAGATTCATACTATAAAACAAAAATTTATGAATCTGATCCATTTGCAAAACTAGACCAAAAAGGTGTAGGACAGCTTGTAAAAATGGCTGTAGAAAAAGGAAGATTAACAAGACCAGATATTAAATTAGGAATCTGTGGAGAACATGGTGGAGAACCATCAAGCGTTGAGTTCTGCCATAACATAGGATTAAGCTATGTATCATGCTCACCATTTAGAGTTCCAATCGCAAGATTAGCAGCAGCACAAGCAGCAATCAAAAATCCTAGATAAAGAATGATAATAAGAGTGCTATTTTAGCACTCTTATTATTACTATTAAATGGTAATATAAAATATTATAAAATAGGAAAAATTGCTAAAAACACTTGACAAATCAACAAAAATAGTGTAAAGTATATTAGCATTACAAAATAATGCTAATATATTTTTTGACCTTTGAGTCATGAACTCAACGGTTAGACAACTTTTCTAATTCAGAAAAGTAATTATTACTCAGGAAAAAGGAGTGATGTCATTTGGAAAAAAACGTTAAAGTAAGTATGCTATGCCAAATATATGGGAAGATGCTAACTGAAAAACAATATCAAGTAATAAATGATTACTATAATAATGACTTATCACTTTCAGAAATTGCCGAAAATAATAATATAACAAGACAGGCAGTAAGAGACATAATAAAAAAGGGGGAAAATAAACTTTTCGAACTAGAAGAAAAGCTAACATTTATGAAAAAGACATTAAATCAAGAACGCAAGCTTCAAGAAATATTAGAAGAGTTAAGCAAAATTGAAACTACATCTTCTGATAAAAAAATTGAGAAAATTTTGAATCATGTTAGGGAAGAGTTGAGT
>ENA-OORT01000071-OORT01000071.1-human-gut-metagenome-genome-assembly--contig:-NODE-71-length-12696-cov-1.565936_pt1 | contig 12696 bp, 10 predicted proteins | sample MGYA00241174_ERZ501206 | MGnify/ENA primary metagenome ERZ501206 (study PRJEB25962, sample SAMEA2042498) | human gut metagenome | biome: human gut; feature: human-associated habitat; material: faeces... | reverse complement strand
GAAGGAGATTGACGTGAAGATAGCGGAGGTACAGAAAAAAGCGTCCGAGGGCAGTCTCTTCGGAGCGGAACCGGTAATGCCGGAACCAGCAATTTATTCATAACCTGCGATACCACATGGTATAACATGGCCTGAGACGCGCAGGGACGCGCTATGAGCCACGACACAAGGAGATACGACATGCGATACATAAACCAGCAGGATGCGTTAAAAGCGCTGGGAGACGAGCCTGAAAGAACTATTTAACGCAAAAGGAAAGAGCGTGATTTTATCAGCACCGGATCGGCCAGGACTAAATAAACGAGCCGTGACCTGCAACGGCCTGAAAACCAGAGGAACATACCAATGGCTTGACTTGAACGGACAGCGCTACGATCCTGGACTATTTTTTGAACCGACACGTTACGGCCTGGGCGATTGTATAAAACCAGGAACGAAAAGAACCAAGGAACGATCCCACCAGAACCCATGCGCCCACACAGGGTTAAAGGGGTACGGTTGAGCTTGGGATGCACGCAGAACAAGCGAAATGGTCGGCGGATACGAATTCCCGGAGGGCCAAACGCCGAGCAAAAGTACCACCTATATTTCTTTATTAAGGTTTTTCTTATTAAGCGTAAGTGAATGTTGGTTTTACCCCAGGTTTTTCATTGTTCAAAAACGAATTGGACTGCGGATTTTGCATCGTTTCTGAACATCGTTTTCCAAAATGCGTTTTTCGAGCCGTTTTTTAAGAATTGAATGATTATTTTCGAGCCGTTTTTTAATGCGGCAAAGGAGTGTTTTTTAATGTATACGAATGGTTCCTACTTAGCGAAGCAGGTTATGCAGGTGCCGGAAGAGTTGATTTTGCGCAAGGACGTGTCGGAGTTACTGCCGGTTTACATGCTGATGTACGCAAAGTATTCGCCGTTTTACGATTTACGATTTTACAGTTATACGAGCCTGTCAGAGCTGGTCGAGCTGGCTGGAACGTTTGGGAAAGATTGCCAGCACCGCAGATACTACAACCGTGCGGCAGATGCAGTTGAGTTTTTAGAAGCATGTGGCGTGATTATGACAGAGGGGTACAACCGGGCAAAACCGACCAAACCGTTTAAGTATCGGTTCAAAGATTTGAACGAGGTGTTTGGCAAAGAAGACAAGGACGGAAAGTTTGGTTATGCTTCACTGACCTCAAACGAATATTTCTTGCTGCTAAACAGAGTGGCTACTGCCTATTCTACCGGGCGTGGCACGAACAACCTGTACCGGATCTACTGTTACCTGCGGTTGCGGTACCGCCTGTGGCAGCGTACATACGGTAAGGAAAAGATGGGGTTTGTGGCAACGTGGGTAGGATATATTAAAGCGATTTCCAAAGAACTGCACTTGGCCGACAAGACCGTATCAAACGCCATCCGGGTTATGTACCAGTGTGGGCTGGTTATCCCGTACTACGGAGCGATTGAAAAGGGAAACCTGGAATCTGACCGGCCGGAGATGATTTTGGCGCTCCCGCTAATGTGTGGCGACAACATGGTGGAGAAGGTTGTGCGCGAAACAAAGAACCGGTACCGGCGCAAACCCAACCGAGCAGGCTCCAACTGGTACCCGGCAGGCCAGACATGCGGAGCGGAGGACAAGCCAGAACCAGCAGAGGAGGTGATACCGGAACCGGAACAGGAAACCTCACCAGAGCCGCCGATGGAAGAGTTGTGCAACACCCAGTTTTGCGATGGGTGGGGGATGCCGCCTGACAATTACAGTGACTGGGGATTGTGTGAGGATGAAATATTCTAAGCAAAACGAACGTATATTGCCCACTTTACCTTTTCTACAAAAAATATTTTTTTTGGAGGTATAAAACTTTGAACAAGAAAGAAGCTGAAACTTTGTTGATACTGACAAATTTTCTGCATGACCTGTGGCAGGGATTTAAGGCCATGGTGCTGGTTGGAGGCTGCAGGGGGGTGATCCGGCTGGTTGCAGATGTTGGGCACTGTGGCCACGGTTGGAATTTTTGTGGCGCTGCCGGTTTTGTACGCACTGCTGTGGGCAGCACTTTCCCGTGAGGCGTTTGACAGCGGGCGGGTTAGCATTGAAAAGATTTACAACCTGGAAAAAGCCGAGAACAAAGAGGATGACCCGAATAACAAGGAGGACGAGTAATGTTCGCACCACCACTATATATTGTGCGAAAGTTGAACCTGACCTACATTATCAACCATGACTATAACATCCAGATCAGCCAGGAGGAGGAAGAGCGCTTTTATGTAAAGCAGGGTGATAACATGCTGTTCCGGCAGATCCGGCTGCTTACATATGAAAGCAACGAGTACAACCGGTTTGTTGTGTTTGTGGATTGCGTGGGTGGCCAGAACAAAAAGGCGGCCATGAAGCGGTTGATCCAGCACGGGTTTAAGATTGGAAAGCAAGAGTTTGTGCTGAGTGAACGCAGCGCCAGTATGGTGCGGCAGGGTATCTTGAGCTTTGTGGACAGGCGGTTGGCCCACGACCTTGACGTGAGAATCACAATGGGAATACAAATTCAGGAAACAGTATTGAGTAAATTTTACGCTTATCGCGGCCTGATGTATTCCAGCTGCCACTGCATTGAGAACTGGTATCCGACCATTGTGGTAGTGCCGGACTGCTTTGTGACGATACCAAACCAGAACATTAAATATGTATATGACCGCAAGATCCAGTTCAAAGACCGCAAGACCGGGGCTGACCGCGAGTGGGTGCAGAAAGACATTGCAGAAACTACCCGCGACATTGAGATAAATGCCTTTGACGGCTGCGGGATTGCACACCCCAAGATTATGCAGGAGATACAGCGGCGGTTGGGCAGCGAAACACCCGTAACTAGCGTTGTGTGGCGTATGCCGTACTTTAAGGGTGTACTGAACCAGATGGATTATGAAACGTTTTTTGCAGAACGCGGGGTACGGTTTATTAAAGACATTTGGGGCGTGGAACACGATGTCAGCCCAGGGGCTGAACCCAAGATTATTGCGTGTGAGAGCATGTACAAGGGGTACAAGTATTTTAAGAAGACCGGCACGATTGCGGACTGGGAGGAATACTGGTACCAGTTCAAGAAGAACAAGCACTGCATTGGCATTGCAAAGTGGCAGTTTGATATTGACACAGAACCGCTATACACCCGCGGCAACTACCAGATTTTGCAGGACCTGGATTTGCCGGTAGACGAGTTTGAGCATCTGGCAGATTACAGCATTGATTGGGTTGAAAAGATTGAGAACGGTGACCCGGTATACACCTACTGCTTTTTGGGCATGCTGGCTGACCGGCACAAACCGCTGAATAATTATTGCGCGGCGATTTTGAAGAACCCGGAGATGCTGAAAGAGGAGGGGGTGCGAAAGTACATAACCAATCTGCTTGGAAAATATAAGGACGACATGAAGTGCGGCAAGTTGTGGCTGCGCGGTAGCTTTAAGTTCTTAGTACCTGACCTGATTATGCTGATGGAACACATTGCCGGCCTACCCTTGAAGGGGGCGCTGGAGGCGGATGAGTTTTACAGCTTTGACCGGACAGGAACAACGCTTGGCGAACGGCTGATTGAACGCAATCCGCATATTTGCAAGAGCGAGCATGTGATCCTGAAGGGCGTGACCAACCCGCTGCTGGAAAAATATTGCGGCCAGTTGGTGAACACGTTGATTGTTAATTGCAAGAGTATTACCCCGCAGAGATTAAATGGCGCGGATCGAATGATGGTCCGGGGCTGTGGTAACACAGCATTTGGAACGGTGTGAACCCCTCGTCAGGGGTGTGGCCCATATGGGCTGCTAACAGGGAATGCCTGCCTGAGAGATGGCAGGAGAATCCTGTGGCTGGAAACGGCTGCAACGACTATCTGGGATGAGTGTACCAGAGCAAGGCTGCTATTGACACGCAGTTTGGAGCGCACCGCTGCCGGGAAACCGGTAGAAGATATAGTCTATACCTATAAAAAACAACGTAGGTATGTACGATGGCGATTTAACTTTGCTTCTTGACAGCCCTTTGATGATGAAGGGTGTGGACAGGAACGCAAAAATTGTAATTGACATTGAAGATAAAGTAACTGCGCTGGCGGAGAAGGACACGATCCAGAACCGCACGGCGTGCATTATGCGCAGCTTGAAGAGTTTGATTGGTGAAATTTCCAATTACGCGAGCTGCTACCACAACAAAACACCAAAAACCGAGAAGCAGAAAGAAACATACGCCCGGTATGTTGACCTGCTTTCCATAACCAACGGTGGCTTCGCCGTTGTAAAACCGCGTGAATGCCTTATCAGCAGTGTCGCCTAAAGGGCGGCTAACGGTGAAACTCTTTACAATACAGCGTAAAGACAATACCGTGCCAAGCTTTGATTGCCAGTTACTGGTAATTACTGAAGGTGTAAAGACTAGGGGTGATGAGTGTAGCCCTGTAGGCCGGGAGATGATAGCCCGGACGCCAAGCGCGTGGCCATGGAAACATGGAAGAGATAGTCTGGCCTGTATGGTGACATACGGGGTAATTGAAAAACGAAAGCCATCAAGAATCGGTGGCCCTGTGCGGTGACGCGCAGTGGAAACAGCTGGTGAACCTGCAAGAGCAGGGTGTACACAGGACAAATGTGGAAACGCAGGAAATGGCGTTTTGTCTGTGTGCTAACAGGGAAACTATCAGATTATAAAATATGGAGGTTGTATGTTTTTTATTGATAAAGATAAATACAGAGACAGCAGTGGCATTTATGCAATTACGAATATCGCCAACGGAAAAGTTTATGTAGGGCAGACAACAATGCGCTTTGTAAAACGCTATTGGCATCATTGTTGGAAGTTAGCGCATAATGAACATGACAACTGTTACTTACAGAATGATTACAATACTTACGGGGAGGAGGCTTTCAATTTTAAGGTTCTAGCTGTGTTAGAAGCCAATGATGACATCAATATTATTGAGCAGCAGTGGATTGCTTTTTATAGATCTTTAGGTTGTTGTTACAACATTCAAGATGGCGGTCAAGAGAAAAGTCTGGGACGTTTTCTATCTGAAGAGTCTAAAAGAAAAATTGGAGAAAAGAATCGTGAGCATATGTCTGGAAGAAAACTGCCTGAACAGACAAGGCTGCACATGCGAGAATCAGCACATAGAGGTTCTGATAACATGACGGCAAAACTAAACGAGCTTGATGTGGTTGAGATCGCAAATTTGATAAACTCTGGTTTTTCTAACAGAGAGATTGCAGCTAGATACAATGTTACCCATGAGAATATTCAGCACATTAGAAAAGGCCATACCTGGAGCCACATTACAGGTTTTGGTAGACATTAAAAACTTATAGCAAATATAATCTGATACAATCCTGTGCCAAGCCTTATACATATAATAAGGAAGGTCAAGAGACTAGCCCGCAAGGGATGTACGCGATCCGGTGAAAATCCGGCGTGGAAGTGCCAGCCTCTCATACACGCCAAGAGTGTGAGATGATGATATAGTCCACAAGCAAGAATGCGATTTTGCAAAAACCGGTGTGCTGTACCCGGTGCCGCGGCAGATTGCCAAGTATGGCAGACCTTTGCCGTATTTTATGAAGTATGCAAGCCCGTACTATAAGCGGATGAAGCGCCTGAGCTGCGCCCACAGCAACATGAATAAGATGTGTTGGGTTATTGAAAAGTGGGCGGACGGGCTGCGCCACAAAAGGAGTGACGGGTTTGATTACACAATTATGATTGACGCGGAGGTGGGATTTAGTCAGGAGCATTTTGATGCGATTGAAAAAATCTACTTTGAGTTTAATAAAACGGTAGCCGAGCTGGCAGAAATTGAACATCACTGCCGTTACTTTGACCGGTTCAAAGATGAGCTGGAGGCTGAGGGCGTTACAAAGGAGTTTGCCGCCAACTTTGAGGTTGACTGGCAGTTGTACTATAACAAGTTCCGTGCCCGGTGTGCAGAGATTTGCCTTGACCCCAAAGAACTGGCCAACATTGCCGTGATGCTTTGCTACCAGAAATACCCCCGCCGCAGCAAGAAGTTCATGTGGGTGGTGGCCGGCACCGGCATTGTGGAGAACATTCAGCAGGTGAACATTTGCTTGCCGCAGCTGTGCGATGACGGTGAATACGAGTACCTGGGCAAGCGTTATGCCCTAGTGCCGGTTGGCAACGAACTGAACATTGAACCGATTGAAGGAGGAGAGGGGTAATGTATTACAGCTATTATTGCAATGAAAAGATGCTGCTGGATAACTTCGACGATTACAATGAAAGCCCGCGGCTGTTACGGCGGCTGTTAGCGCAGAGTGGGTATGAGCCAGATTTTTGTGCAGATATGCAGCTGGCCCATACAGACCCCAAGTACATAAGGCAGTATGACCGGTTGGACTTAATCCAGCAGTACAAGAAAAAACAGCTAAAGAAGTGTGGACTGCGGCAGGTTGACAAGATCTACCTTTATGAGAGCGACCTGACTTACATCCGGCTGGCGATCCGTACTTATGGGCTGACGCAGCGACAGGTGAAGGTTTTGCTTGGCGTGATTGTTATGTGCCGGCTGAATGGTAGTGACACGCTGGATCTGATGAACCGATACAGGATCAAACAGTTTTGCTCTTGCTTTGGGCGAGATGTGACAGCGATACACATTGATGGCGCGAACTGGTGGGACGGTTATGAAGCGCCGGTGGAGCTGGATGTGCTGAGTGACAAGTGCGGTATATTGAACCGAATTACTTGCAAGCCGGGTCCGGGGCGGATTGGCTGTTTGTATGAGTATCCGTTTTATGATCACAAAAGCGAAGGTGTTTGCTGCTGGGATGTGACGGCAGAGAACAACCGGTTGGATATGGATAAATTGTGCGCAAAGATTGGGCTGTTTGACAACCGGTACTGCGAAAAGTGCGGGGAAGAGATTGCGTGGAATGCCAAGACACACTACTGCAAGACCTGCGCGGAATTGGAGAAAAACGCCAAGACATTGGCTCGTGTGACCCGCTACAGAAACAAAAATAATACCTTGTAACGCTTGAAGCTGAAAACCCCCTATATATGATTATAGAGGGTGGAGTGCCCCTGACCATTATGGCCGGGGGTTCTTTTATTCTCAGATTATTTTTTTATAAGGAGATTTTTGAAGATGATTGTTATTTCTAAGGAAGAAGCAAAAATGTTGCGCAAGAAGTTCCCCGGTGTGCATATGGTTACGACCGTGAACAAGACGATGGTGGACGAGCTGCCGTATGTGCTGCAGGCTTTGCCCAACAACTATTTTGCGCAGGAAGCTTTGGCTGAGATGGAGCGTGGCCAGCGCCGCACCGGAATTGTGAATACACGGGGTGACGTGAATGCTTGAACTGCACAAGCTTGCCAAGGAAACTGACAATGAATACATCTACCGCATTTGTGCTGCCAAGGACCAGATTGGCACCTGGGACGATGTGGCGGATGTAATCAATAAAGAGCTGGGCCAGGACAAGGATGAGTGCGTATACCGCAAGAACTGGAAGGCGTTCAACATTCTGGCGCACGCCAGTGAAACTAACCTGAGTGACGCCCAGCAGATTTTGGGCGAGATTAAAGAGCAGCGCCGCGAGCTGGAGAAAGAAAAGGTCAAGCTGCGGGATGAGCGCAATGAAGTGAGCCGTCTGATGCGGGTACAAGCCCGTGGAGAGAGCATGCGAGAGCTGATTGAACGGCGATTCAGCGCTTATAAGCCAGAGACTTTTGAACACATTGGGGTAGTTAGTACAGAAGCACTGACGACCGATCTGATTGTTCACCTGACCGATCTGCATGCGGGAGTTAAGATTGAGAACCTTTACAACAGCTTTGACCAACAGGTACTGCGTGCCCGGCTGAAGCGTTATGCAGAAAAGGTGTATGTGATCCAGCAGCGCCACAATGGCCAGAATTGTTTTTTGGTGCTGGGCGGAGACCTGGTAAACGGTGAGATCCACCTGAACAACCGGCTGGAAAACAACGAGAATGTGGTGGACCAGGTGATCAGCGCCGGGGAAGCCGTGAGTTGGTTTGTGGCCGAACTGAGCCGTATGTTTGAACGTGTATACATTTATAGTGTGCCGGGCAACCATAGCCGGGTGTTCCCCGCCAAGGAGGATAACCAGCACGGTGAATACCTGGACAAGCTTGTGACTTATATTGTGGGCGCACGCTGTGCGGCACTTGGCAATGTAGAAACCTACCAGAATACGATTGACGAGACGATTGCGGACTTTATGGTTCGCGGACGGCTTGTATACGCGGTGCATGGCGACAAAGACACACCGGGCAGCGTGGTACAGACCTTGACTATGATGACAGGTGATAAGCCTAACATTGTGCTGATGGGACACCGCCACACCAATGCCCTGACGACTGTATACGATACGAAAGTATACGAAAGCGGCTGTGTGGATGGCGCGGACTGCTACTGCATGGATAAGAGATTGCGAAATAAACCAGAGCAGAACGTGCTGGTGGTGAATGCTTACGGCGTGGACTGCTGTTACGATATTACGCTGGATTAGAGCGTGGGATTTTTTGATGAGAGGGGATGGTCTTTAGAGTGGGTGAGTATGAGAAGAAGCAGCCCGAATACTTTTGCAGTTATTCGGCGCGGCTTACGAATTTTTTGAAGGCGTTTGGTTTGAGCTATGAGAGCCGGCAGATGAACCCCATTACCCAGACAAGCTACTGTGTGTTTAAGCGCAGCCAGAAATTGATGGATGTGGTGGAGTTTTGGAACGAGTGCCGGAACAACTTCCGTGATTATGATGAGAACGGGAACCGCGCCGATAAGGCGGGTGACTGAACATGGCCGGAAGACCGAAAGGCTCTAAAAATAAAGCTACAATTTTACGAGAAAACGCAGAAGCGCAGGCCAAGATCCGCCGCATGATGGCAGAGGACGATGGGCCTGCGTATTTTGTTTGCGCCTGTTGCGGCAAGCGGTTTATGCACCAGAAGGATAATTTTTCCCCTGCGCAGAGTGAGCTGTGGCGAGGGAACAACCATTACTTCCCGGTATGCAAGAGCTGCATGGACAAGCTGGTTGACCATTATACCCAGGCACTTGGCAATGAGGATGAGGCCATGAAGCGGGTGTGCATGCTGTTTGACATTTATTACAGCGAGGGCCTACTAAAAAGCACGGCAAAGCATGCCCCGAACACAAGCCGGATGACAGCTTGGATCAGACATTGCAACATGACCCAGAACCATGGCAAGACCTTTGATACCTACCTGGAAGAAATCAACGGGCGGGTGATCAATGATGTAAGCGATATCAGTGAGACACGACCAAACGGCGGCAAGGTAAGCCAGCGCATGGTTGGGTTTTGGGGGCCAGGGTTCAACGAGGCCGAGTATGTGCGGCTGGACAATGAATACAAGGACTGGATTACCCGGTATGAGTGCTCCACCAAGGCGCAGGAAGAATTGTTCAAAGCGATCAGTATGGCGCAGATTATGCTGACCAAGGCATACCAGACGGGTGACACCAAGAAGGTAAAAGAGGCCAGTGATACTTTGCAGAACCTGCTGGGCAGCGCCAATATTAAGCCAAACCAGACGAACGATAATGCGCTGGCAGAGGCAAACACCTTTGGTACCTTGATTAAAAAGTGGGAAGACAAAAAGCCGATCCCGGAAGCTGCGCCCGAATGGCGGGATGTGGATGGGATTGGTAAATATTTCCGTACTTGGGTGACAGGGCCAATGATGGAACTGTTCAAAATCAAAAACCCGTGGCAGAAAGAATACGAGGAAGGCATGGCACCTTATACGGCGCACCGACCTGAATACACCGGCGGAGAAGAGGAAGAGAACGAAAGTATTCGCAACGCCATTTTTGGCACCCCCGGAGAGTGAGATGGTGCTTGAATGGTGAAGAAAACTGCAAGAGAGGTTACGGAAGATAAGACAAGCCGGATCATGAATGCCGTGGCGCTGTGGGCCAGCTTTTACCGGGCGAATCCGCAGAGGTTTTGCAAGGATTATTTGAACGTAAACCTGAAGATGTTCCAACAGATTTTGATTTATTGCATGGCGCTATGCACAAATTTTTGTTTTATAGCGGCGCGTGGTCTAGGCAAGACGTTCCTATGTGCAATTTTCTGCTGTTGGAAAGCGATCTTGTACCCAGGCAGCTTGATTGTGATTGCAAGCAAAACGCGAAACCAGGGCAGTTTGGTACTGAAAAAGATTGAGCAGGAGTTGGTGCCGCGAAGCCCATTACTGCGCAGTGAGATAAAAGATATAACGATAAACCAGAGTGTGGCGAAGATAACCTTCCGCAATGACAGTGTGATTGAGGTTGTGACCGCCGCAGACACTGCCCGTGGCGGCCGTGCGAGCCTGTTGATTATTGACGAGTACCGAATGGTTGACAAGGAAGTGCTGGATCTGGTTTTGAAGAAGTTTTTGAACTATATCCGCCACCCTGGCTACATGGATAACCCCAAGTATGCTCATTTGGCGGAACGCAACCAGCAGATGTACCTAAGCTCTGCATGGTTTGAACAGCACTGGTCATGGGATTTGTGCAAGGATTACTTTGTGAACATGTTTGACACCACAAAAAATTACTATTGTTTCCGATTCCCGTACCAGATGAGTATTAAGGAAAACCTGCTGCTGAAGAGCCAGGTAGAAGACGAGATGACAGAATCGACGTTTTCTGACATACGGTTCCGCATGGAAAATGAGGCGCTGTTTATTGGTACGACAGACGGTGGGTTATTTAGCTTTGACGACATTAACAAGCAGCGCAAGATCATAAAAGCGTTCTATGCGCCAAACATGATTTTGAACAATAAGGCGGCTTGCCAGTTGCCGGCCAAGAAGACCGGCGAGAAGCGGATTTTGACGGTCGATATTGCCCTGATGAGTTCTAAGCGCCGCGACAATGACGCCACCAGCATCTTTTTGAACAGTTTGGTGCCGGACAGTACAGGCAAGTGTACCAGCAACATGGTGTACACCGAAAATTGCGAGGGTATTATTACGCAGGATTTGGTGCTGAAGCTACGCCGCTACTTTAAGTATTTTGAGTGTGACTACATTGGCATTGACGCAAAGGGTCTTGGTGCCCCCATTATGGATCTGCTGATGCACGAGTGCTATGATCCAGAGACGGGCGAGACATACCCACCGCTGAACTGCTGCAATAACCCGGATTTCCAGGAGCGGTGCCCCGACAAGACGGCACCCAAGGTGATTTGGGCGATCATGGGCAGCAGCCAGTTTAATAATGACGTGACAATTGCGTTGCGAAGCGGAATCCAACAAGGGAGAATCCGGTTTTTGGAATCCGAATATGACTGCGAAGAGATTTTGCGGGCGAACATTAAAGGTTACGACAAGCTTTCACCCATGGAGAAGATGGCGCTGCAGATGCCGTACATCAATACCGGATTGGCTGGAAATGAGTTGGTGAACCTGGAATATGAAGCAACGAATAATTTGATCCGTGTGCATGAGAAGCCCGGCGCACGCAAGGACCGTTACAGTAGCCTGAGCTACAACTATTACATTGCGCTGCAGGTTGAACGCATGATGAGCAAAAACTTTATGCGCAATAAGAAGATTGAAATGAACTTTAGAGCGCCCAGACTGCGGCATTAAGGAGGCGGCTATATGGAAGAAATACAGCAGAAAAAGGTCGCCATGATCAGCCCGGACGGCAAGAAAAGCTTTGTGCCATTGACGGAATTTATGAGTAAGGTGCGGTATGCGAACCTGGCAAACGTGAAGATCCGCGACCTGGTAAATAACCGCGACTACAACCCTACTTATAAAAAGTACACCAAGAGCCAGATTGTTACCTATTTGGGGAACCCGGCCAACTATGAAGTGCAGCTGCGGCAGATGAGCCAATACCTGTTCAATATTTCGAACTATTACAGGCGGCTGATCCAGTATTTTGCCAACATGAGCACGTTCAGTTACATTGTGGTGCCGTATGGCATTGATTATTCCAAGAATGTAAACCTGCAAAAGTTCAAAAAAGGTTACTATGCGGTAACGGCACAGTTGGAAAAGATGAACCTGCGGCACGAGTTCAGCCGGGCGTTGATGGTGGCGTTCCGTGATGATGTGTATTACGGATACGCATGGGAAACGAACGACAGCTACACATTCCAGCAGCTGGATGCAGACTATTGCAAGATCAGCAGCATTGAGGATGGTGTATACAACTTTGCGTTCAATTTTTCTTACTTTGATTCCCACAGTGAGCGATTACCAAATTTTCCGCCGGAATTTACCACGATGTACAGTGCGTACCAGAAGGATTCCGGCTTGAAGTGGCAAGAGCTGTCAAGTGAGAATTCTATCTGTTTGAAAGTAAACGAGCAGACGTATGTGCCGATCCCGCCGTTTGTGAGCTTGTTCAGCGCACTGGCGGATATTGAAGACTACCGGGCGATCAGTAAGGATGCCAGCGAAGTGAATAATTACAAGGCGTTGGCGCTGGAGATCCCGGTGGGGGATGATGGTACATTTTTGATTGATTACGACCTGTGCAAAGAGTTTTACGACATGCTGTGCAACGTGCTGCCGGAGAACATTGGCGCGATTATGAGTCCGATGAAGATCAGCAGCTGGGACTTTGAAAAAAGTGGAGCTGTAAGCGGCAGTGACGATGTAGCAAAAGCCGAAAATTCGATGTGGAAGCAGGCGGGGGTAAACAACATCTTGTTT
>ENA-OORT01000064-OORT01000064.1-human-gut-metagenome-genome-assembly--contig:-NODE-64-length-13016-cov-1.993519_pt1 | contig 13016 bp, 6 predicted proteins | sample MGYA00241174_ERZ501206 | MGnify/ENA primary metagenome ERZ501206 (study PRJEB25962, sample SAMEA2042498) | human gut metagenome | biome: human gut; feature: human-associated habitat; material: faeces... | reverse complement strand
CTTGGTGATTATGTTGCAGTCCGCGTACCATTTCGATACCCAGCTCGGCAACAAGATAGGGGGATTCGCCGTAGACTTCCTCATAGCGTCCCCAACGCTGGTCGCGGCCTACATCGAGGATGGGGGCGTAGACGTTGGTATAGCCCAGCATGCGGGCTTCCCGTCCGGTGATAAGTCCTACTTGGCGGATAAGTTCGCGGTTCCACGTGTGTCCTAATCCCAGTTGGGTGGGGAAATTGGTGGCTTTATAACTTTCCACGCCACGGATGCCCTCATTAGTGAAATCCACGGGGATTCCGAGGCGGGTATCTTCAACAAAGAAGCGTTGTATTTCGTTCAGTGCCCAGGCATGACGCGAGGCAGGCCAGACGTTTTCATTGTCCGAGGGTGGCAATCCCCATTGCTGGAAGCCGTTCAGATGTTCGTCAATGGCTCCGATACCGTCTTTCCAGAGCATCTGTTTCCATTCGGGGGTGGGAAGAGCATCTTTCAGTACGCGTTTGTAGCCGTAGAGGGTAACCATCTGGCAGGTTTTTTCTTCGAGTGTCATCTGCTGCAAGAGGTTTTCAATGCGGGCATCGAGTGTTGCGGCAGGGTCTTCATATATATCTTTGATACCGTTTTTGTTGAAGTCTATCCAGCCTTTATGGTACATTTCGCTTTTTGCCGGTTTATAGTATGCCGGTATTTTTGCAGTTTTTTGTGCAGACAGTAATGTGCCACTGCCTAATAACAAGGTAGCTACAATTAATTTCTTCATGGTATGTTTTTTATAGTTTTCTTTGGGTGTCAAAGATAGTGAATTTTAAGAACAGAAAAGGATAAAATTGTTCGAAGTACGGTTATCTATTGTACATACTATATTGGAATGGGGTGATAGTGGCGGATAATGGCATTGCGCTTTTGGCTGATAAATTATATGGTTGATGTCTCTTTGTTCGTTATTTCTTCTATAAGGCGATTTATCCAAAAGAAAAAGGTCAAAACAGGAACAGTCTAACTTATAATTTATGAGTTGGAGAGTATGAAAATTCTCTTACTTTAGTTTTAATCTATCATTACCATGCTATCCGTGTCAAAACGTGGCTTCGTTACCCAAAGCAGACTTGTTGAAATCAATTTTATATGCTAATTTAATTTCGCTGATGGATAAAGTTTATTTTTGTTTTCGCTGATGACTTCTTACTCAATTCGTTTCACATATTTGTGAAACTTGAGTTAAGGACATATTAAAAAATAGTTTTATTTTTTTTTCTGATTTACTGTTATGTTATTGTATTATAGTTGTTTATGCGCTAATGCTCTTCTGCGATGTATCATTCATTATATCTTTTGCAACAAATGTTATGATAAAATATTTATGTTGGTTTTATATTTGCCACGGAGAAAATCAGAAGCTGTATGGCTAAGATTCGTATCTAAATATAATTTTAACTTTAAAATATTATGTATGATGAAAAACATCTGTTTTAAGACGTGCACTATATTAGTGGCACTGTTTATAGGGATTACGTTGCATGCACAACAGATCTCTGTAAAAGGTACAGTAGTGGAGAAATCCACAGGTCTTTCTGTCATTGGAGCTTCCGTAATAGAAGTAGGCTCCGAAAATAACGGAACCATTACAGACATTGACGGTAATTTCTCACTGACCGTTTCACAGGGTTCCGAATTATCTGTTTCTTATATCGGTTTTCAAGCTGTAACGGTAAAAGCACAACCCACCGTTCGTATCGAGATGATGGAAGATTCACAAATGTTGAATGAAGTGGTAGTGACAGGTTATATGTCTGAAAAGAAAGCTAGTCTGACCGGGTCGGTTGCTGTAGTCAAAATGAAAGATGTGGCAGACATTCCAACAGGAAATATTCTTACAGGATTACAAGGAAGGGTTGCAGGTATGAATATCACTACAGATGGTACTCCGGGAGGAGGGAACACCAGTACACTGCTTCGCGGTGTTACTACCATCAACAATTCCTCTCCCCTTTATGTGATTGACGGTGTACAAACCCGTGATAATATAGCCACAATTCTTTCTTCTAATGATGTGGAATCCATTCAAGTGCTGAAAGATGCTGCTTCTGCAGCCATCTATGGCGCTCAGGCCGCCAACGGTGTGATTATCATTACCACTAAGCGTGCTAAAGAAGGCGATGTGAAAGTAAATTTCGACATGTCATTGACCGCACAGACATTTACATCAAACATAGATATGTTAGATGCCTATGAATGGGGAGAGGTATATTGGCAGGCATATAAGAATACATATGGTACGCATCCTAATAGTATAGTATATGGTAACGGTGAAACTCCCGAACTCCAAGAATTCTATTACGATCAAGATGGCATAAAAATCCGTTCAGGAAACACAGATTGGGCAAAAGAGATCTTTGATACGGCACTTATGCAAAATTACAACCTATCACTTTCCAAAGGTTTCAAGGATGGCAATGTAGCATTGACCCTAAATTACATGAATCAAGATGGTTTATGCCGCAATACGGATTACGAACGTATCAACTCGCGGTTAAGTTCAAATTTCCGCTTTTTAAATGATAAAGTAAGGGTGGGGGAAAGTATCGCTGTAAATTACTGGACTCAGCATCAAACTCCGGAAGGTATTGAAGAACTTGTCATCGCCCAGCATCCCGCTATCCCAGTGTATGATGAGAATGGCGGTTACGCAGGCGGATATGTGGATATTTTGGGTGATAAGGCCAATGCTGTCCGCTTAACTGATATGGAAGCAAACAATCGCCATAAAAACTGGCGTATCTTCGGCAATGCTTACTTGGAAATCGAGCCCATCAAAGCTTTGGTATTAAAATCTTCATTCGGTTTGAATTACTCCAATGGATTTAATTCCACCTTTGTACCCAAATGGCAAGAAGGTAGCCGAAAAGTAGAAACTAACGAACTTACAGTAAGAGAGGATAATAGTTTGCAATGGGTATGGGCGAACACTATTAATTACGCAAAAGATTTTGGAAAACATTCCATCAATGCACTGATAGGAATGGAAGCCAAAAAAGAAAATGGCGAACATGTACAAGGATACGGTCGTGGACTGATTATTGAGGATTTGGATTATCGCTATTTGGATGCTGTTACGGACGGAAAGGATGTGAGTAACAATTCAAGTTCGTATGCTATGGTGTCTTACTTCGGAAAAGTAAATTATGCATACGATGAGAAGTACTTGGTGTCTGGAACCCTTCGTAGAGATGCTTCTTCCAGATTTGGTAATGGAAACAATTCTGCCATATTTCCCTCGGTTTCTGCCGGTTGGAGAATTTCACGTGAAAATTTCATGGAAACTACTTCCAATTGGCTTAGCGACTTGAAACTTCGTGCTTCATGGGGCATTAACGGAAACGACATGATTGACAATAGCGCGACCTACAGTTTGTATTATGTAGACATGAACACAGGATCGTATAATTTTTCCGGTGACGGAAAAACTTTATCACCAGGTGTGATTAAGACCATGTCAGGGAATAATAATTTGAAATGGGAGCAAACCGAACAGTTCAATATCGGTATAGATGCAGCTTTTTTGGACAACCGCTTAGGAGTCACTATGGATTACTTTAAAAAGAAAACCAAAGATATGCTTATCCAAAAGCCTTATATTGCTGCTATCGGGGAAGGAGGATACAAATGGTATAATGCAGCCAGTATGGACAATAATGGCGTAGAAGCTACTATAACTTGGCACGACAAAATCAATGACTTCAATTATGAGGTAGCTTTCAACGTATCTTATTACCACAATGAGATTACTGACCTGCCGGAGGAAGTCAAATACACTTGGGGTGGCGGAGACGGTATCAGCAAGACTATTATCGGACAGTCTTATGGTTCTTGGATGGCCTATAAAACAGACGGAATCTTCCGCACCAAGGAGGAAGTTTATGAATATCTTAGTAAATACGATGTACAGGTGGGCGAACCTGGTGTGGGACGTATCCGCTACAAAGATCTCAATGGAGATGGCAAAATTAACACCGCAGACCGAGACTGGATGGGGAGCGACCAACCCAAAGTAATAGCTGGTCTGAATTTGAGCGCATCGTGGAAAGGATTTGATTTAAGCCTTTTCTTTAATGGAATGATACGCGATGCCTGGAACAATTCCAAATTCTATACAGATCTCTTTCAGGGATGGACAGGTAACCATTCTACCGATTTATTAAAAGCCATGCATGCCTGGGAAGTATATGAAAAGACTGGAGTATATGAATGCAGCATTCCGGCACTGACCGTAGTAGATAACAATAACGAAACACGCGATTCGGATTTCTTCATAGAAGATGGTTCATATATAAAACTGAAAACCGCCACACTGGGGTATACATTCTCTGACAAGGTATTGAAGAAACTACACATCTCAAATCTGCGCATGTACCTACAGGCACAGAATGTGTTTACCTTAACCAATTACACAGGAGCAGACCCAGAAGGATTAGGATATCGCTATCCGCTACCACGAACTTTTACATTTGGATTATCTGTTGGTTTTTAACTATTTAAATAAGAAATATATGAAACTTAAATATATGCTTGCAGCCGGCATGATGGCTGCCATGACTACCGGTTGTAATGAAAGTAGTTTTTTGGATTTAAAACCCCAAGGAGCTTTGAATGAAGATTTACTGAATTCTAAAGAAGGAATTGAGCTTTTAATAACTTCTGCTTATTCAGCTCTGCAAGGCCCAAACCGGGATATGATGTGGGTACCGATGACCAACTGGACCTATGGTGAAGTACGTTCAGACAATGCTTATAAAGGTGGTAGCAGCATCACTGATGGTGGCGATATTAATCAGATGGAAACTTTTGTAATAGATGCCACTTGGGGAAATGCTGACAGCAAATGGTATCAATTATATTGCTGTTTACAACGTGCTAACGAAGCATTGCGCATTTTGAATACCATGTCGGAAGCGGACATGCCGGAACTGACTGTGAGAAAAGCCGAAATGAAAGTAATTCGTGCGCATTTCTATTTTGAATTGTGCCGCTTGTTCAAACAAATACCTTATCTGGATGAAACGATAGATCAGGAAACATATAAAAATATTCCTAACAACCAATTCTCTCGTGAGGAAATACTTGATAAGATAGCAACGGATTTGCTGGAGGCAGCTAAGATTCTTCCACCTCGTCAATCAGAAATAGGAAGAATCAACCAGTACATCGCTTACGCCTATGCCGCAAAAGTGAGGCTGTATCAAGCTTATAAGCAGGATGAACGTAATCAGGTTGTTTCTATAGATAAAGATTTGTTACGTGAAGTGGTAGAGCTTTGTAATCGTCTGGATGGACAATATGATTTGTTGGAAGATTTCCAACAATTAGACTTGTTGGCTTATGAAAACGGAAAGGAATCGGTATTTGCCGTGCAATACACCATGAATGATGGAACTGAGGGAGCTGGTAATATTAACTGGAGTAATCTGTTGAATGCACCTCTCGGTCCTTACAGTGGAGACGGATTCTTTCTTCCCAGCCAAAATCTGATTAATGCTTTCAAGACCGATGAAAACGGTTTACCATTATTCGACAGTTTTAATGAGGAGAATTATGGAGTTTGGACAGGAGAAGAGCTGACACAGATTGAGTCAACCGTAGACCCTCGTTTGGACTTTATAACAGGACGACCGAGTATCACCTGGAAAACCTATCCGGATAGTCCTTGTAAGGCGAGCTGGGTACGTAACAATGGAGATTATGGATTTAATTGTACCAAGCGTTTTTATGTGTCACCCGAAAGTAGCGACATGTTTGTAGGCTGGCCATGGGGAGCATCTGGTATGAACTGGCAGATTATTCGTTATGCACATGTGCTGTTATGGAAAGCCGAAGCACTGGTTGAATTAGGTGAGGCTTCCGGGCTGGAAGAAGCCAGAGAAATTATCAACCGTATCCGTCGTCGTGCAATGAACAGCTCCTATGTGAAAGACTTTGAAAATCCCGATCAAAATGCTGCCGACTATTTTATCAAGGAATATCCTGCACAAGGGTGGGACCAAGTATATGCTCGCAAGGCTGTGAGATTTGAAGCACGCCTGGAAACCGCAATGGAGGGCGAACGTTTCTTCGATTTGGTGCGGTGGGGTGTTGCCGCAGACTATATGAATAGTTATATACAAAAAGAACAAAACGACCGTGTTTATTATAAAGGAGCACATTTTACAGCTGGCAAAGATGAATACCTGCCTATACCTTTAGCACAATATAATTTTTCGGAAGGAACTTATGTGCAGAATCCTGGATATGGTGATTTTTAAACATTAAAATAAGAATATCATGAAAATAAGAAAATATTTGCTCGCTATGTGCAGTCTGATCATGATTGCATGCGACAACGATGAAAACCAGACATTGTGTTATGGTGTACACGACCAATTAGAAGGTGACATCACTCTGGCAGGAGCTGTGGGTGATGGGAAGACAGACTGTTCTACGATAATCAACCAGATGATTGCTTCCCTGCCAGCAGAAGGAGGAATTATTGTAATACCGGAAGGAGACTTTGTGTTGGATGAACCGATTGTGATAAATAAAGACAACGTGACCATCAAAGGGCTGAATCCTGGATTCCGAAGTAACATTGATGTGAAAGATGAATCGTTATTGGGACCAGGTGGAGGAAGCAAACTGATTCTTCGCAAGGCAGATGCTGCTATCAAATTGGGAAATTCAGATGTTAGTAAACTGGCTATTAAGAATATACTTATTTCAGGGGGAACAGAGAATCATGGTACAGGGATATTGTTTGAATCAACAAATACAGATTGTAGCATCAAAAATGTAATAGGTATCAATCTGAAATTAGGATTCGACATTAGAAAAGCTACCCGTATGCAGATATCAGATTGTTGGGTGTGTGAGATGGAAAGCAGTATCAAATTGCAAGGCGGTGAACAAAACAGTGTGAAGAATTGCCAATTAGGAGCTCAGCCCAAAGGTATTACTTGCATGTTTGCAAAAGAAAAGAATTTGGTTTTTGAAAAGAATCAGGTGTATCCGGACGGTAGCAGCAATCTGGTGCTTGATGAATGCGATGATGCAAAAATTTCCAATAATAATTTCAAAAGCTACTACATAGGTATTCTGAATATGAGTGGAAATCGGAACAAAGTAGAGAATAATATTTTCTGGATGGCAGATGCAGTTGCTAATCAGTTGTTGGATCGAGGTGCTGAATATGGTGTCGTATGCATTGCCGGTGAAGAAAATCATTTCATACAAAATACTCTGACTTGTGAATGGATTGTGGAAAATGGAGTAACTGTCAGAGCTACGGAAGGAAAAAATAACTTGATAGAGAATTGCCTGATTGAAAACACTAATAGCAATCAAGTTTTATTAGTTAATGATCAGATGAAAGTTTTGAACTGTGTGCCTAAGGACAAAATAAAAATAGAACAGCAAGACTGAAACCTGCTGATGAAAATAAGTTGCAATGTATTAAAATTTAATAGATATGAAGATAAAACTTAATCATATATTTACGGTAGGATTATGGGTACTTGCTGCAAGTGCTTGTAATTCGGATGATACTTACGCACTGTGTGGCGAATGTGCAGATCAGAAAATAATCAATGTTACTCAATACGGACTAGCTTCAGATGGAAGCACCGATTGTTCGGACTTGATTAACAAATTGATAAAAGACATGCCTGCCGAAGGAGGCGTATTATTCTTTCCGGAAGGCACCTACCGTTTGGACAGTCCAATACTGTTGACCCGTAATTTTGTTACGCTAAAAGGAGAAGAAAACGGAAATAGTGCTTCAATTCAGGATAAAAAGGCAAAGCTCCTGGTAAACAATATGGAATGTGCCATTCAATTTGCCCCAATAGCAGATGTGGATGGGCATCGAAACCGTATCAGCGGAGTAGAAATTGAGAATTTGCTGATTACGGGTAAAGAGAACGAAAGGCAAGGGGTAGGCATACACGTGAAACATGATAATGACAGAATCCGTTTGACCAATCTGACGATTGAAAATTTTGAAACAGGCATTCAAACAAATGGGGCAGATGCCATGGTTATTACCAACTGCAGAGTCTCCAAAGTGAATAACGGACTTGTTATGTTAGGCGGAATACAGAATACTATATCCGATAGTTCTTTTTCTTCAGGTGAAAGCGGTACGTCCTGTAACCTATCTAATGAAACAAATTTGCTCTTTGCTCATAACCAACTGCTGCAGGGAGGAGATTGTGCACTGCAATTAAATGCTTGTAACCGAATTAACGTTACAGAAAACACATTGGAAAGTGCTTATGTTGGTGTAATGGAAGTAAACGGTTCTCATAACCAATTTTCAAAAAACTTATTTAAACTCGTGCTGAATGACAATGACCAGTTACGCGGTAAGGAGGCTGATTATGGTGCCATTCGTTTAAAAGGAGATGCAAATCATTTTGTGAGTAATCAGATTCAATGCGAATGGGCTTCCAGTATACAGAATCCTATTACCGTGGTAGTACCTGAAGGAAGAAATAATCGTTTTGCCGACTGTAGCATTGATAACCAAACAAGTGCGTGTGTGTGTTACGTAAGCGAAGATACAGAAGTGCTAAATTGCGTTGAAGATGAGACTAAAATCAATTATAAACAAGAAGAAAAAAATTACACCAAAGCTGCTTACATTGTAGTTGCTGAAGATGCAGATATGATTGAAGATGATGATGAAAAAGCGTCATATAATTGGTTTAAGAAAGAATTTGTTAACGGTGTGGTTCTGACTCCAGATGAAGTTACAACTACCGATTTGGCTCAGTTTGAAATTATCTGGTTGCATATTGACCGAGTCGGTTTAGCTGTGGGTTGGCAGCAGTTACCTGACGTAATTCTTTCTGAAAATGTAGTTTATGCTCTGAAATCTTATTATAATGCTGGTGGTAAACTGTTGCTGACCAATCATGCCACCCAGTATATTGTTCCATTGGGACGTACGGAGCGTAATCCGAATATATTTGGTAATGGAGAGGGGAGTTCAGGATCTGATATTTGGAGTATAAATGCTAACATAGGCATGGAACAAAATCATACGACTCATCCGGCTTTTGCAGGTATGCCTGCTTGCGACGCTTTCTCACATCCTACTTTCGCTTTGATAGGTCCTGGAATACGCGAAGATCACAATTGTATGTGGGACTTGAATGGATTCAATTATCCTGCTATCTATCCTGATGCAGGCAATCCTGTTGATGCTTTCCAACAGGAGAACCAGGCTACCGTATTGGCCACCTGGGGACACGTTACGGATTGGTGCTGCGCAGGTATGGTAGAATTTCATCCCACCGATGAATGCAAAGGTACTTGCATAGCTATAGGTTTAGCGGCTTATGAGTGGAATCAAAATGGAGGTGCAAACATGTATCAAGATCAAATAGAATTGTTAACTAAAAACACCATTACTTATTTGGCTGGAATAGAATAGTCTTTTTCATAAAGCCTCTATTCTGTTTCTTCAGTATTATAAGAGTTCGTGCTAGTTTAATTTTATTTTTTTAATTGTCAAGAATAAATTATGTAGTTTAAGTTGCAAGTAAGATTGACTTCTACTAATGTGGAAGAAATATTAAAATCAATGATATTTGAAGAGAAAACTGCTCACTGTATTTACAGGGGTTCTGCGAGTATTTGTATAGCCTCGACACAAGATGGAGACGAGAACACTTATTATGCATAGGTGTGACTTTGGTATACAAACTTGCCTCACTCAAAGAATGGAGTGTGCATAACGTCCTTAAGCCGAACCTTCAAGTGGAGCAATAATTTATACAAATAATCCGTGTCATGTTTCAATATTGGGAGATTTTGAAACAATTCTGATAGGCACTTGATACATGAGTGCCTATCTTTGCAACGTGCATAGGGTAAATAACTTAATTTTAATATCATAAAAATACAGTACTATGAATGTGAAGAAATTGATTAGTGTGGCTACTATAATGCTAACTGTTGGAATGATTCATGCCCAAGGTAGCAACGGACTGAAAATTCACTTCCTTGGTGCCAATCACAGCTTGATTCAAGTAAAACAACCACAGAAATATCTTTTGTTGCCGGTGGAGGAAACGGCTCCGGAAGCAACTGTTAATGTATTGGTGAATAATAAGGTGGAAAAGTCTTTTCAAGTGCGTTTGGCAGTGAACAAGGTGGACTACATTGTGCCGTTCTTACTGGAACCGTATCGAGGTAAGGCTGTGGTTATGGACGTGCATACCGGTAACAGTCGCTCGAATGTGCGCGATGCTATGGACGATGCCTGCTGGAACGACCTGAAACTTTCCGATACGTTTGATGATGCCAACCGGGAAGTGTTCCGTCCGTTATATCATCACACTCCTGTCTATGGTTGGATGAACGACCCCAACGGTATGTTTTATAAAGATGGAGAATATCATCTGTATTATCAGTATAATCCTTATGGCTCCATGTGGGGCAATATGAACTGGGGACATTCATCCAGCAAGGATTTGATAAGCTGGCAGCATCATCCGGTAGCCATACAACCCAACGGATTGGGCGCTGTGTTCAGCGGTAGCAGTGTGGTTGATAAGGATAATACGGCAGGTTTCGGAAAGGATGCCATCATTGCCATCTATACTTCAGCCGGTGCCAGTCAGATACAGAGCCTTGCATACAGTCTGGACAACGGAATGACTTTCCATGTTTATGAAAAAAATCCTATCATTGCCGCCGATAAGGAGTGCCGCGACCCGAATATGTTCTGGCACGAAAAGAGCGGCAAATGGATTCTTGTTTTGGCGGCTGCACTGGAAAAGGAAATGTGGATATATTCCTCTCCCGATTTAAAGAACTGGACAAAGGAGAGCAGTTTCGGACATGGATATGGAGCGCAGGAGGGTGTATGGGAATGTCCGGACCTCATGGAATTGCCCGTGCGTGGAACAGACCGTACCAAATGGGTGCTGATTTGCAATATCAATCCCGGCGGTCCTTTCGGAGGCAGTGCGGCACAGTATTTTGTAGGCGATTTTGACGGGAAAACCTTTACTTGCGATACCAAGCCCGAAGTAACCAAGTGGATGGATTACGGAAAAGACCATTATGCTGCCGTATCCTGGAGTAATACGCCCGAAAAGCGGCATACTGTTATTGCCTGGATGAGCAATTGGCAATATGCCAACAACGTGCCTACCAAACAGTTCCGTAGTGCCAACACATTGCCGCGCGACATTGAATTGTACGAAGGCAGTGACGGCGAACTTTATCTGGCCGCAACGCCTGCACTGGAAGTAAACGCATTGCGTACGGGCAAAGCATTGAAATACGGCGCTTTTTCCGCCGGAACAAAGAAGGTATCCCGGAAACTGCCGGTCGAAAACAGCGGTATCTGTGAGATTAATCTCGAACTGGCTCCCCGCTCGGCCGATAAAGTATACATTACGTTGTCCAATGATAAGGATGAACAGACTGTAATGACTTACGACTTGAGGAACTCCACATTCAGCATGGACCGTACTGCAAGCGGACTTACGGATTTCAATAAGGACTTTCCTGCCATAACAGTAGCTCCGTGTCCGGCAGAAGCCAAGCAACGTCTGCGTCTGTTTATAGACCGTTGCAGCATCGAAGCTTTCGAGGGTGACGGACGTTTTGCCATGACAAACCTTGTATTTCCGCAGCATCCTTACACTACTATTTCCATTGCTGTAGATAAAGGGCGTTGCAAAGTCAACAACCTGACAGTAAATACTTTAAAAGTTAACAACTAAATTTCGATATCTTATGAACAATAATAGTAATTCGCTTGCAAAGCTGCTTCCCATGATGCTTTGCTTCTTCGCCATGGGGTTTGTAGACCTTGTAGGTATCGCTTCCAACTATGTGAAAGCTGATTTGAACCTGACCGATTCCCAGGCAAATATATTCCCCTCTCTTGTATTCTTCTGGTTCCTTATCTTCTCCGTGCCCACGGGTATGCTGATGAACCGCATCGGACGCAAAAAAACGGTGCTTCTCAGTTTGACCGTGACTTTTGCATCCTTGTTGCTTCCAGTTTTTGGAGACGGATATGCGCTGATGCTGATTTCGTTTTCGCTATTGGGTATCGGCAATGCGCTGATGCAGACATCGCTCAATCCGCTGCTCTCCAATGTCGTCAGTGGCGAGCGGTTGGCAAGCTCGCTGACTTTCGGACAGTTTGTAAAGGCTATCGCTTCTTTCCTCGCTCCTTATATAGCCATGTGGGGGGCTACACAGGCTATCCCTTCGTTGGGGATGGGCTGGCGAGTGCTGTTTCCCATTTATATGGTGATAGCGGTTGTCGCTATCCTGTGGCTGGGCACTACATCTATTCATGAGGAAAAGGAAGAAGGGCGTCCTTCTACTTTCGGCGAATGTCTTGCTTTGTTGGGAAAGCCGTTCATACTGCTTTGTTTCTTGGGCATCATGTGCCATGTGGGTATCGATGTAGGTACAAATACCACTGCACCCAAGATATTGATGGAACGTTTGGGCATGTCGCTTGCCGATGCCGGATTCGCAACAAGTCTTTATTTTATTTTCCGTACGGCAGGTTGCTTTCTCGGAGCCTTTATTTTGCAGAAACTGTCTGCTCGAACTTTCTTCGGAATCAGTGTGTTATGTATGTTGGTGGCAATGGTAGGGCTGTTCGTTTTTCATGAGATGACAATGATATATGTGTGTATCGCTCTGATTGGTTTCGGCAATTCGAATATCTTCCCGATTATTTTCTCGCAGGCGTTGCTGGCAATGCCGCAGAAGAAGAACGAGGTTAGCGGACTGATGATTATGGGTTTGTTTGGCGGTACGATATTCCCGCTTGCTATGGGTGTGGCAAGTGATGCTATCGGTCAAAGCGGTGCGGTAGCTGTAATGACGGTGGGGGTACTGTATTTGTTTTTCTATATGATGAAAATCAAACGCTGACCTTTTCCGTTCTTTTAACGATGATAATATGTAAAACTATAAAATTAATTACCATGAATCAGATTGTAGTA
>ENA-OORT01000058-OORT01000058.1-human-gut-metagenome-genome-assembly--contig:-NODE-58-length-13351-cov-1.250602_pt1 | contig 13351 bp, 7 predicted proteins | sample MGYA00241174_ERZ501206 | MGnify/ENA primary metagenome ERZ501206 (study PRJEB25962, sample SAMEA2042498) | human gut metagenome | biome: human gut; feature: human-associated habitat; material: faeces... | reverse complement strand
ACTGTCTGAAATACGTTCAGAAGAAATAATATCGCAAGAAAATTTCTTTTTCATACTTCCAAAATGATCAGCAGAGATGTCAGGGTGGCATCTCTGCTTTTTGCTTTAATAGTTACACTTTTATTTATGTAAAGCTACAAAAGAATTTATCAGATGTGGTATAATATAGTATAAACAGAGTAACTATTCAGAATAGTTACCCGGTATAGCAGGGAGAAGACATAAAATGTATACATTATTACTGGTTGATGACGAAGAGGATGTAATAGAGGTAATCGAGAGAAAGGTATCCTGGGAGCAGATTGGTTTTCATGTGGTAGGACATGCGGGAAATGGCTTCAAGGCGCTTGAAATGATGGAGGACATGCAGCCGGATGTTGTGATGACTGACATACGTATGCCTTACATGGACGGACTTGAGCTGTGCAGTAACATCAGGCAGAGGTTTCCTGCGACGAAGCTCTTGCTTTTCACAGGCTTTGACGATTTTGAGTATGCAAAGGAGGCAGTACATCTCGAGATAGAGGAGTATATTTTAAAGCCACTCAATCTGGCTGAAATCACGGAGGTATTCAAAAAGCTTAAGACAAAGCTGGATGATGAGCTGAATGAGAAGAAAAACACAGACATATTGAAGCAGTATTATGCAGCATCACTGCCTGTTTTGCAGTCAAACTTTTATACGACACTTATCGAGGGACGCATACCGGAAAATGAGCTGGGCAGGTACATGCGTGACTATAAGATTGTGCTTGAGGGACCATATTACTGCTGTATTATCATACATACCTCCGCAAGTCAGATGCCGCAGGGCATGGATATAAGACTGCTTGCAGTGTCGGTAGAGAGACAGGCACAGGCTGATTTAAAGGAGCGCTGGAATGGCAGGATTTTTAACTATCTCGGTGATACGGTCATGATAGCCCAGCTTGTGCAGCAGGAGGATATCTCTGAGCTGACAGATGAGTGCGACAGATTCTGCAAATATGTAAATCATGTAATGGGGGCAAAGGTGACGGTCGGAATCGGACAGGTGTGCGAAAATGTACAGGAGCTGGTGAGCTCTTATCAGAGTGCGAGGGAGGCAGTATCCTACAGGGTGCTTTATGGCAGCAACAGGGCAATAAACATGACAGAGGTTGAGCCACAGCGACGTATATCAAAGGATGGCGATGAGGGAAATGAGCTGTCATATTTATTTAAAATGATTTGTATCGGCAAGATAGAGGATGTGGGACAGGCTGTTGAGGCGTATATGCAGCACAATTTTATGTCGCAGCAGTCACTTGAGAACTACCATGTGGCAGTAATGGAGCTGATCAGTGAGTTATATCATTTCATGAGCAATAATGAGCTAAATGCGCAGGAAATATCTGGAAGTGTAGGCAGGCTTTATAATGAGCTCTCCAATTTTGAGCCGGTGGTGCTCAAGCAGTGGCTTTTGGATTTTTCAAGCAGGCTGCACGATGATATGGCTGATGCCAGATACAACTCCAAGAAGTCACTCATAGACAGTGCAAAGGATTATGTGCACAGGAATTACAGAAGTGTGGACCTTGGACTTGACGATACATGTAAGGAATTAGGAGTATCTAACTCGTATTTTTCAAGTCTGTTCAAGAAGGAAACCGGCAGCTCGTTTGTGGAGTATCTGACTGATTACAGAATGGACAAGGCTGCCAGAATGCTTGTGGAGACAGACGACAAGAGCTATGTCATAGCCCAGAATGTAGGCTATGCGGATCCGAACTATTTCAGTTATGTTTTTAAGAGAAAGTATGGGGTTTCCCCATCCAGGTACAGGACAGAGTATGAGAAGAATAAGGTATAAATCAGGCAATATACAATCCATAATAATGCTCTCATTCTCACTGCTGTCGCTTGCAATAATGCTTGTCACAGTTGTGGTGATGTATATAAAATTTGCCGATGCATCGCAGGACAGTATCATAGAGAGCAATCATAAGGTGATGGACCAGACAATAGACAGTGTGGAAAGCTATCTGGTCAATATGAGGCAGGTTTCGGATGCGGCGTATTATTATGTAATAAAGGAGAATGATATTTTAAAGCAGTCTGACACCATACACGATGGCATGAGCCTTCTCTATGAATCAAACAAGGAATATCTGCGCAGTATTGCCATGTATAATCAGTATGGAAGCCTTATAGCTGCAGAGCCTGTTGTGTCCCAGAAGGAGGACCCGAATGTGACAAAACAGGACTGGTTCATAGAAGCTATGGAGCGCATGGAAAATATACATTTTTCAACACCTCATGTACAGAATCTGTTTGACGATGGTTCCATGAGATATCATCTGGTCATATCATCAAGCCGTGCCGTGGAGCTGACTTCCGGTTCAGAATCACAGATGGGTGTGCTGCTTGTGGACATGGATTATTCGAGTGTATCAAGGATGCTTGAGAGGATAAATACATCGGGAAAAGGACAGTATTATTATCTGTGTGATGCAAATGGCAATATTATTTACCATCCGCATCAGATACAGTTTGATGGAGATGTTCCGGAAAACAGCGAGGTTGCGGCAAAGTCGCAAAACAGTATATATGATGATTATCTGAATGGAGTGCATCGTAAGATTATGGTAGATACAATCAGCTACACAGGCTGGAAGCTTGTATGTGTGATGCCATACTCCATCTTTACCAATAAGATGGCGGATGTGAAGCAGTTTGTTTTTGTTATAATGATTATTATGGCTATGATGTTTGTGTGGATAAACAGAGTGATATCTATACATATTTCAAAGCCGATAATGAAGCTGGATGATTCTGTGAAAAGGTATGAAAATGGCAATGAAGCAGATATTTATGTAGGTGGTTCCTCAGAGATACGGCATCTGGGATACTCTATACGCAATTCATATAAGCAGAACAATGAGCTCATGAAGAAGATCGTATGGGAGCAGAACGAGAGACGAAAGAGCGAGCTTGATGTGCTTCAAAGCCAGATTAATCCGCACTTTTTGTATAATACTCTTGACTCCATCACATGGATGATTGAAGGAGGTAAAAACGAGGAGGCCTCGTTTATGATTACGCAGCTTGCAAAGCTTTTCCGTATCAGTCTGTCGAAGGGACATACCATAATACCTGTACGCGATGAGCTTTTGCACGCAAAAAGCTACATGAATATTCAGAAGGTGCGCTATAAGAACAAATTTGAGGTGAGCTTTGAGGTAGACGAGGAAATAATGGACTACTGTGCGGTGAAGCTGGTGCTTCAGCCAATTTTGGAAAACGCACTAAATTACGGAATCAGAGAGCTGGACGATTTCGGAGAGATAGTAGTCGGAGGCCAAAAAGTGGGAGAGGATATCATCATAACGGTATCAGACAACGGAATGGGCATTCCGGAGAATGAAATTCCGCTTTTGCTGACAAATACGGACAGGGTTCACAAGAAGGGCTCGGGAGTGGGGCTTGTCAATGTAAATAACAGGATAAAGATACTGTTTGGAGAGCGCTATGGCCTGCATATAGAAAGTGAGCTTGATGAGGGAACAGTTGTGACGATCAAAATCCCGGCAATTGTCTATTCAGAGGAAAACAGACTTCAATTTGAGGAGCATCATATAGTATGAAGCTAGTACAATTGCCTTGCTGCATGGGAGGTGTGAGAGTGACAGTGAAAAATAAATGGACAAATATGAGCAAGAATAAGAGAAACTTCATCATAACAGAGCTGCTGCTGGGAGTACTACTTGTGATAGGAATAGGTTTTATCGCATACAATAAGCTTAATGAGAAACCGGAGCGTATTGCAGTTGTGATGGCTGATGTGGATGAAAGCCACAGTGCTGCGTTTAAATATGGCATGAAAATGGCGGTCTCTGAGTATGGTGTGGATGTAGTTATGATAAGTAAGGAAAATCTGAACAATATGTCAGATGAAATTGATGTCATAAAGCAGGAGATAAACAAAAAAGCTGATGCGGTCGTTTTCAAGCCGACAGCAGAAAAAATGACAGAAGAAAAAAGCCTTAATACACTTATCCGGATAAATAAAAAGACACCGATAATGGTAGTCGGAGACCAGGCGGGAAGCGAGAGCTTTAAGTCGTTAAATACAGTGGAGTTTGACCAGTACAGCATGGGTGCGGAACTGGCACAAAAGCTTCTTGCTGACAACAACGGAACACTTTCAGGTAAAAAAATAGGAATCTATTGTGAAAACACTGAATCCGATGCCTGTAAAAAACGCATTGATGGCATAAAGGATACTCTCGCGGAGAGCGGCTGTGTTGTGATGTGGATTGTATCAGGTGTTTCGGATACCGGGGAGAAAATAAATCTGCAGTCACAGAGAAAGGTTGACATAGTTCTTGCAATAGATGATGCAAGTGTGGTTGAGGCGGCAAAGGAAGCCTCTGATAATAATCTGCAGGGTGCACTGGTATATGGGATAGGAAACTCAACAGAAGCCATATATTATCTCGATTCGGGCTGGACAGAGGCTCTTATCACACCTGATGAATTTGCTGCCGGATACAAAAGTGTTGTAGGACTGGTCGATATGCTGCGTGGCAGTAGAAAATATTCAGTAGAGGAAAAGCCGGTATCTTACCAGCTTCTTACCAGAAAAAATCTGTTTGATGAAGAAAACAAGAAGCTTTTGTATGCAATCAGCCAGTAGTGGGGGAACAATAAATGAGAAGCAGAATAAGAAATACCATGATAATACTGTGTTTTGCACTGATATTGTCATTTGTCTCGTGCAGCAACAAAAGAGTTGACGAGAAAAAACAGATATATATAGGCGTGACCTGCTATGACCAGAAGGATACATTTATCGGGGAGCTGATAGAAACTTTCAAAAAGGAGTGCGCAAGTCTTGATACAGACAAATACGATATCAGCATGACAATCATGGATGCTGCAGGCTCACAGCGTGCACAGGATGACCAGGTGCAGGAGATGATAGAGGATGGCTGCAATGTGCTGTGTATTAATCTGGCAGACAGAACAGATCTGTCGCATATTATAAATGCTGCAATGGAGAAGGACATCCCGATTATTTTCTTTAACAGGGAGCCGGTTGATGAGGATTTAAATCGCTGGGATAAGCTGTACTATGTCGGGGCCAAGGCAAAGCAGTCAGGTCAGATGCAGGGGGAACTCATTGCCGATTATATAAAGAATAATCCGGGTGTGGATAAAAACGGTGATGGCAGGATACAGTACGTCATCCTGGAGGGAGAGATGGGACATCAGGATGCCATTGTCAGGACAGAGAGTGTGACAGAGAGCATGAAGAATAACGGTCTTCAGATAGAAAAGCTGAGCTGTCAGATAGCAAACTGGAATCGTGCCCAGGCGCAGAACCGTATGACACAGCTTATAGGTCAGTATAAAAACAGCATAGAGCTGGTTATTGCAAACAACGATGCAATGGCACTCGGAGCGATAGACGCATACGAAAAGCTTGGTGTGACGGAGTCGAATGTACCTGCATTTTTTGGAGTGGACGGCACAGACGATGGGCTTGAAGCAGTGCAGCAGTCGAAGCTTGCGGCAACAGTCTACAATGACAAGGAGGGACAGGCAAGGGCTATGGCTCAGCTTGCCTATCTGGCAGCCACCGGGGGCAGCATGAAAAACATAAAGTTTGAGGACAAAAAGTATGTTTATCTGCCGTATGAGAAGGTGACCCCTGACAATGTAAATGAATTTGTGAAGGATGAACAGTGAGCTTATTTATGCTCGTTCCTCCACTCCCTCGGAGCGACTCCGTAGATATTTTTAAAGGCGCGTGAGAAATGAAGCTGATTTTCGTATCCAACTGCAGAACCAACATCTGCGATGGATAAGGAGGTCAGCTTTAAAAGCTCTGTGGCCTTTATCATACGATAATTCATGAGAAATTCCTGAGGTGAATGTCCAACGGAATTTTTGAAAATTTTGCCCAGATAGCTTCGGTTTATGCCGCAGACTCTGGCAATATCTTCGATTGATATATCATTCTGAAAATTCTGCTCGATATAATTCATCGCTTCTTTTATATAAAAATCACTCATTTTTCCACCTGGAACGAGTTTTGATGATTTGGCTGACTGCATCAGATAATCCAGAAAAAGGTACATATGCCCAATCAGGTGATATGGTGATTCTGAGGGGTGCCTTGTGATGTAGAGCATTTCCTCAACAAGCTTTTCGCGGATATCCTTTGAGTGTGTGTGATATACAGGATTATTTTTGGTAAGCTCTGTTGTGGTGAGAGCCTCCTTGACGCGCAGACCGTCAAACTCAATCCATATGTATTCCCAGGGAAGCTTGTCATCTGCGATATAGGTATTTATCTGGCCGGGAAAAATCAGAAAGCCCTGCCCGCTTTTTATGTTGTAGGTTTGTGTAATGCCCTTTGCATTATCGGCCATCAGAGTGCCGGTGCCGGACAGTACATAGTGGAATAGATAGTGGTTTCTTGTGGCAGGACCAAATGAGTGTCCCGGTTCGCACTGCTCGTGGCCGAACTGGTACATACACAAATCTATGAAATTTACATTTGGAAAAATATTGAAGGAAAGCTTGTCCATGTGAGTCACTCCTTATTGATTAATACTATAAATATACCCTTATGCGACATTATATGCAATTATAGCATGTTTTATAGCATATTGGTATAAAAAAGCAAAAATAAAGGTATTTATTGTATGCATAATGGTATGTTATAATCGGTTTATCAGGAAAAAGAGCAAATAAAACAGAAAAGGAGTGAAAAAATATGGCAAAAAGAAAGATTTGTCAGGCTATGGCGGTTGTGCTGGCACTCGGAATGTGCACGACAGGACTGACCGGATGTGGAAATGAAAAGCGGGCGGACGGAAAAACTGAGATTGAGGTGGTTTCTTATAAGCCGGAGGCTGTTAAGGCTTTCGAGAAGATTGAGAAGCAATTTAATGAGACTCATGATGATATTCATCTGACTATCTCCTCTCCGAATGAGGCTATGACTATTTTAAAGACACGCTTCATCCGTGAGGATTATCCGGACATCATTGCAATAGGTGGAGATATCAATTATTCAAATTTCCTGGATGCAGATTTGTTTGAGGATATCTCAGATCTGGATGCAGTGGACAATGTAAAAGAGGCATATCTGGATATGGACAAGGAGCTTGAGTTCATTCCAAAGGATGGCACCTATGCACTTCCTTATGCCGCAAATGCAGCAGGAGTACTTTACAACAAGGATATGTTTGCGGAGAATGGCTGGAAGGTGCCTACAACCTGGAGTGAGTTTACAGCACTGTGCGATGAGATAAAGGAAAGCGGAACACTTCCTTTGTATCTGGGCTTTAAGGATACATGGACCTGTCTGGCACCGTGGAATGCCCTTGCAGTAGGTCTTTGTGATTCAGACACCTGTAATCAGGTAAATATGGGAAATACGACATTTGAGGAGGCATATTCTCCGGTTGCCGACAAGATACGCACATTACTTGATTATGCAGAGGACAATCCGTATGCTTACAGCTACAATGACGCATGTACAGCCTTTGCCAGAGGTGAATCTGCCATGTACACGATAGGAAGCTATGCTATTCCTCAGATTAAGTCAGTTAATCCTGATATGAATATCGGTTCATTTACTTTCCCGGCAAATGATAATGAGGCTGACAATGTGTTAAATTCAGGAATAGATTTACAGTTTTCAGTTATGAAGGCATGCAAAAATAAGGAAGCAGCATACGAGGTGCTTGAATATCTGTACAGCGATGAGACAATTCAGACATATCTGGATGACCAGGGCGGAATTGCCTGCAAGGATGGAGATTTCGCAATACCGGATACACTGAAGGATATGCAGGAGTATATAAAGGACAACCGTATGTCGGATTATCAGGATCATCATTATCCAAGTGAGATGAGCGTGGACGCCATGATTCAGACATATCTGCTTGACACAGGTGACAATGCAAAGGAGAAGTTCTTAAAGAAATTTGATTCAGACTGGGAGCGTTACAACAGAGATCTGATTCGTGAAGTACAGGATTACCAGAAGGAACAGGAGGATGCAAAATGAAAAAGAAAATGTCAAATAGAGACAAGACATTCTGGGCAGTTGTGATACCTGTTGTGGTTTTATTTTTCGCATTCAACACACTGCCGATGATAAAGGGTGTGATTTACAGCTTTACAAACTACAATGGCTATGGCTCATATGATTATGTCGGACTTAGAAACTATACAGACCTGTTTACCGACGCCAGAGTCGGAAAGAGCTATCTGTTTACCTTTAAATATGCGATTGCAGGAACCGTACTTGTAAATGTATTAAGCCTTGTAATGGCAGTTGCGTTAAACAGCAATATCCGCGGCAAGAGTGCATTAAGAGGTGTTTATTTCGTACCGAATATCCTTGGCGGACTGGTTATTGGTTACATTTTCAGCTTTATTTTTACATATATTCTGCCGGCAGTAGGAAATACCTTCAACATCGGTTTCTTACAAAACAGTATTCTGGCGAGTGAAAAATATGCATGGATTGGCGTGCTGATTGTCGGGGTATGGCAGGCGGTTGCCATGAATACAATCATTTATATATCCGGACTGCAGACAGTGCCTGAGGATGTTTACGAAGCCAGCATGCTCGACGGAGCAGGCAAATGGAAGCAGTTCTGGAAGGTTACATTTCCACTCGTTATGCCATTTGTTACAATCAATCTGGTGCTCAGCACAAAGAACTTCCTCATGGTATTTGACCAGATTATGTCATTGACAAAGGGCGGCCCGGCGCAGAGCACTGAGTCAATCTCATACCTGATTTACAGAAATGGTATGGATGGAGGACAGTTTGGCTTCCAGAGTGCAAACGCAGTAATTTTCTTTGTTGTAATTGTGGCTATTTCACTATTCCAGATGGGCGTTATGAATAAGAAGGAGGAGCAGTTATAATGAAAAAACAAAAAACAAACTGGGTACTTACCATCGTTTTAATATTGGGAACCTTAACCGTATTTTTCCCACTGTATATGGCTGTTATCATTGCCTTCAAGAAACCGAGTGAGATGACAAATGATGTCGCAGGAGCTCTTTCATTCCCTTCAAAGTGGAGCTTTTCAAACTTCACAGAGGCTATGAAGGTGACTGATTTCTGGCATTCTCTCGGAAACAGCTTACTTATCACTATTGTGACCATTGTTCTCGCAATCCTTATCCATTCGATTGCAGGATATGTTATCGGACGAGGCATGGCAAGGAAAAAGAGCTTCCGTTTCATATATCTTTACATTGTAAGCGGTATGTTTGTGCCATTCTCAATTCTCATGATGCCTCTTGTAAAGCAGACTGCGCAGATGGGACTTGGAAACAGGGCAGGAGTTATCCTTTTATATCTTGTATTTTACATGCCAATGAATGTATTATTATATAGTGGATACTTGAAAAATATCCCTATGGCACTTGAGGAGGCTGCAGACATCGATGGCGCAAGCACATGGACAACATACTGGAGAGTTGTATTTCCTATGATGAAGCCTATGCATGCGACAGTAGCCATCCTGACAGCACTCGGTACCTGGAATGATGTCATGACACCGCTTGTCATCATGTCAGGAACAGGACAGAATACACTGCCGCTGGCACAGCTGAATTTCCAGACACAGTTTGGAACCAACTACAATCTGGCATTTGCATCATATATTCTGGCTTTGATACCGATACTTATATTCTATATAATCTGCCAGAAGCAGATATTAAACGGTGTTGCAAACGGTGCAATCAAGGGGTAATTTTTAAACACTATTTTAACAATAATATGGGGTGATTTTATGGCAATTATATTTAATCCAAACAAGAAAATTTTTACTTTACAGACAGCTCACACCACATATCAGATGCAGGTGGACAGACTAGGCTATCTGCTGCATCTGTACTACGGAGCAAAAAGCACATGTGATATGGACTATGTACTGACATACGCTGACAGAGGCTTTTCAGGCAATCCTTACGCAGCAGGCATGAACCGTACATATTCGCTTGATACACTGCCACAGGAGTATCCGACTCTTGGAACAGGTGATTTCAGAAATATTGCGCTTGATATCAAAAACGAACAGGGCACTGAGAGTGTTGAGCTTCTTTATAAGAGTCATGAAATCAGAGACGGAAAATACGCTCTAAAGGGACTTCCTGCAGTGTGGGCATCTGATGATGAAGCGCAGACTCTTGAAATAGTTCTTGGCGATGATATCGCAGGCGTTGAGGTGCATCTGCTTTATGGTGTGCTCGAGGCTTGTGATGTCATCACAAGAAGTGTGCTCATTAAAAATACAGGCAGTGGAAATATTACAATTGAAAAGGCTCATGCTGCCTGCCTGGATATGGTTTACGGAGATTATGATGTGATCAGATTCTACGGTAAGCATGCCATGGAGCGCAATCTTGAGCGCACACACTTAGGACACGGCACACTTTCATTCGGAAGCCGCAGAGGAACCTCAAGCCACCAGTACAATCCGGCAGTTATTCTCGCACAGCGCGATACTACAGAAAATGCAGGAGACTGCTATGGTATGCTTTTTGTATATAGTGGCAACTTCTCATGTGAGGCAGAGAAGGATCAGATTAACCAGACACGCCTTTTAATGGGGCTTTCCGATGAGCTGTTTTCATATCCGCTTGCGGCAGGAGAGACCTTTACAGTGCCTGAGGTGATTATGTCATACTCGGCAGACGGTTTCTCACAGCTTTCACATCAGTACCACACCTGCATCAGTGAGCATGTGTGCAGGAGCAGATTTGCACATGAGGTAAGACCGGTGCTCATCAATAGCTGGGAGGCTGCTTACTTTGACTTTACCGGTGATACGATAGTAGACCTTGCAAAGGAGGCCGCATCACTGGGCATAGATATGGTGGTCATGGATGACGGCTGGTTTGGAAAGAGAGATGATGATAATTCATCACTCGGTGACTGGTTTGTGAATGAGAAAAAACTTGGCGGAACACTTTCAGAGCTCATCGACAGAGTGCATGCACAGGGAGTGAAATTTGGAATATGGATTGAGCCTGAGATGGTGAATGAGGATAGTAATCTGTATAGAGAGCATCCTGACTGGGCTATCCAGATTCCGGGAAAGCTTCCTGTACGCTCAAGAAACCAGCTTATTTTAGACTTTTCGAGAAAAGAAGTCAGGGACAATATTTTCGATCAGATCTGCGCAGTGTTTGACCAGGGAAAAATCGATTACGTGAAGTGGGATATGAACAGAAGCATGGCTGATGTGTATGCAGGAAATCTTGCATACGACTATGTGCTTGGAGTGTATGATTTTATGGAGCGTCTGGTGACAAGATATCCGGATATACTTCTTGAGGGCTGCAGCGGTGGCGGTGGACGATTTGATGCAGGCATGCTCTACTACAGTCCACAGATATGGTGCAGTGACAATACAGATGCCATAAACCGTACAAGAATACAGTATGGCACATCGTTCTTCTATCCGGTATCATCCATGGGAGCGCATGTATCGGCAGTGCCAAATCATCAGACAGGCAGAGTGACAAGCCTTAAAACAAGGGGAATCACAGCCATGGCAGGAACCTTTGGCTATGAGCTGAATCCGGCCCTTCTGTCAGATGAGGAAAAGGAAGAAATCAGAGAGCAGATAAAGACCTTTAAGAAGTATGAGATGCTTATAAATGAGGGCACCTACTGGCGCCTTACAAGCCCGTTTGAGGATGAGGTGGCTGCGTGGATGTCTGTCTCAAGGGCAAAGGACAGGGCGCTTGTGAGCGTGGTTCGTCTGTATGCGGAGGCAAATGCGGCTACTTACTATGTGAAGCTTAAGGGCTTGGAGTCTGATGCAGTATATATTGAGGAAAATACCGGCAGGCAGTACACAGGTGCAGCACTGATGAATGCCGGAATACCGCTTCCGTTTGCTACAAAGGAGTATGAGGCATATCAGTTTTCATTTATCAGGCTTGATGAGGCAAAGAAGCTGTATGATGAGATAAAGAAGGTGTGCGGCAATCTAAAATTAAGTGAGGCTGACACTGCAGATAGTTCTTCTGATAAACGTATTGTAATAAGCATCTACGGCGGCTCAGGCTCAGGAAAGACAACGATTGCAGCAGCCCTGCAGCAGTATTTTCTTAACGATAATACAGCCTGCTATGTGCTGACCGGGGACAATTATCCACACCGTATCCCGATGAGAAACGACGAAGAACGCCTTAATGTGTATAACGAGTCCGGCGAGGATGGCTTACGTGGATATCTTGGAACACCTAAGGAGATTGACTTTGACAGGATTAACAAGGAGCTTTCAGAGTTTAAGGCAGGAAAAGATATAATTGAGATAAAGCATATGGGCCGCGAGGACGGTGATATCTCATATGACGAGACTGATTTCACAGGAATCAAAGTGCTCATCCTGGAGTGGACCCATGGAGGAAGCGAATACCTTAAGGGTGTTGATATACCTGTATTTCTGGAGAGTTCGCCTGAGGAGACTAAGGCGCGCCGCATTAAGAGAGGACGTGACGAAAACGCCGCAAGCCCTTTCATATGCCGCGTGGTAGAATTGGAGCAGGAAAAGCTTGATTTACAGAGTAAAAATGCGCGTATAGTAGTTGGAAAGGATGGCAAAGTCTATGAACAATAAACCTATGCTTAATGCATATCCTGACAGTCTGGGCGGTAAGCTTTCCGATATCGCAGCGCTGCTCAAAAAGAAGGAAATGCAGGACACATTCTCATCATTTTATATTCTGCCAAGCCTGTATCATTCGGATTTGGACCGCGGATTTTCGGTCGTGGACTACAATCTGAATGAGGAGCTTGCGACAATAGAGGATTTATCGCAATTGAAGGAGCTGGGGATTGACTTAAAGCTTGACTTTATTTTAAATCATGCTTCAGCACAGTCACCACAGTTCAAGGATCTTGTGGAAAAGGGCGATGAGTCGGAGTACCGGGATTTTTTCATAGACTGGAACAAATTCTGGGAAGGTCATGGACTCATGACGGACGAGGGCTACATACAGCCTGATGAGTCATGCTTAAAGCAGATGTTTTTCAGAAAGCCGGGGCTTCCGATTCTCATGGTTGAGTTTCCGGATGGACGAAGGGTGCCATACTGGAACACATTTTACCAGGAGGTGCATGGCAGAGAATATCTGGGGCAGATGGATTTAAATATAAAGTCCGAAAAGGTGTGGGATTTCTATCGTGAAACACTGGAAAAAATAGCATCCTACGGTGCGGCTATCGTGAGACTCGATGCATTTGCCTATGCGCCTAAGGCACCGGGAAAAAAGAATTTCCTGAATGATCCTGAGACCTGGGAATTTCTACAGCAGATCCATGAGCTTGCAGCTC
>ENA-OORT01000046-OORT01000046.1-human-gut-metagenome-genome-assembly--contig:-NODE-46-length-14258-cov-2.799409_pt1 | contig 14258 bp, 14 predicted proteins | sample MGYA00241174_ERZ501206 | MGnify/ENA primary metagenome ERZ501206 (study PRJEB25962, sample SAMEA2042498) | human gut metagenome | biome: human gut; feature: human-associated habitat; material: faeces... | reverse complement strand
TAGTGTGTTATAATATTACAAGAAATTAATTAAGGAATGAAAGTACAGATGAAAAACAAGAAAATAAATTTTAAAAGAATTATAATTATTGCTATATTAATTTATGTTGTTTATACATTTTTTGTTCAACAAAAAGAGTTAAATGCATATAAAGCAGATAGCAAAAGATATACAGAACAAATTGCTGCAGAAGAAGAAAAAAAGGAGCAATTACTTGAAACAAAGGCAAATATAAATTCAAAAGAATATATTGAAGAAGTAGCTAGAGAAAAACTAGATATGTATTTGCCAAATGAAAAGGTATACATAGATATCAGCAAATAATTTATATACTAATAAATGCACTTATATAATGAGAAAGTTCATTCTTTCTCATTATCATATACAATTTATATTTATTCAATTATTTTAATTCTAACTTTAAAATCCAAAGAAATTAGTCAAATAAAATAAAAAACAAGGACAAGCTTTATTTTGTCTGTTTATATAAATTTAATAATGGGGGAAATTATATGGATTTAGAAAATTATACATTAGTAGAATTGCGTCAACTTGCAAAAGAAAAGGGGATAAAAAACACTTCAAAGCTAAAAAAAGAGGAAATTATAGAAAAATTATTGAAATTGGAAAATGAATCAATTGAAGCAAAAGAAATTGAATATGATGGGAGCTACGTTGCAACAGATGTAACTACAAGCAGTCTTGCTGAACCTTCAAATGGATCATACAAATTAACAAATGCAGATGACCAAATTGTTGAAGGAATATTAGAAGTATTACCTGATGGATATGGATTTTTAAGAGGAGAAAATTATTTATCAACTCCAAAAGATGTATATATATCACCTATACAAATCAGAAGATTCAGGTTGGATAAAGGTGATAAAGTAAAAGGAATTGCAAGATTACCAAAAGAAGGAGAAAAATTTCCAGCACTAATTTATGTTGGTGAAGTTAATGGAGAATCTCCAGAAAAAGCATATAGAAGACAAAAATTTGATGATTTGACTCCTATTTATCCAGACGAAAGAATTAGATTGGAAACAGTTCCAAATGAATATGCAATGAGAATTATTGACTTAATGTCACCAATTGGAAAAGGCCAAAGAGGAATGATAGTTGCCCCACCTAAAGTTGGAAAAACTACATTATTAAAGAAAATTGCAAACAGTATTACAACCAATAATCCAGAAATAGAATTAATTGTTCTTTTAATAGATGAACGTCCAGAAGAAGTTACAGACATGAGACGTAGCATTAAAGGAGATGTTATATATTCTACTTTTGATGAATTACCTGAACATCATGTTAAGGTAGCAGAAATGGTACTGGAAAGAGCCAAGAGACTAACAGAGCAAAAGAAAGATGTAGTTATATTATTAGATAGTATTACTCGTTTAGCAAGAGCATATAACTTATCTATCCCATCTTCAGGAAGAACATTATCTGGTGGTTTAGATCCAAGTGCATTACATAAACCTAAAAAATTCTTCGGAGCAGCTAGAAATATAGAAAATGGGGGAAGCTTAACAATTCTTGCTACAGCTTTAATAGAAACAGGCAGTAGAATGGATGATGTTATATTTGAAGAGTTCAAAGGTACTGGTAATATGGAACTGCAACTCGACCGCAACCTGTCCAACAAGCGCATCTTCCCGGCTGTCAATATCGTTGCTTCCAGCACTCGTCGCGATGACTTGCTGCAAGACAAGCAAACGCTGGATCGCATGTGGATTCTCCGCAAGTATCTTGCCGATATGAACCCGATAGAGGCAATGGACTTCGTAAAAGACCGTTTGGAAAAAACCAAAGACAACGATGAATTCCTGATGAGCATGAACGGTTAAATGCCTACACGGAAAAGAACCAACTAAGATATAAAAGCAAACATTTGAAAAAGAGCGGAATAGCATAAGTTATTCCGCTCTTTTTCAATGTTATTATATAATAAAAAGCAAAAGTATGGAGAATAAGCATGATTTCAGTCTTCCCGTCAGTTGGAACGGAATATTTTATGCTTCAAGGCAATCTGCCGCAAAACCGTAATAATATTCTGTCCTTAAAAGAAGGCAGTTACAGGTATTTTTTGTACTTTTGCGCCTCAATAAGAGTAATTTGTAATTTAGTAATTGTAATTAGATACTATGTTCGATAATTTAAGCGAGAGACTTGAGAGGTCGTTTAAAATTTTGAAGGGTGAAGGTAAAATCACCGAAATTAATGTAGCGGAAACGCTGAAAGACGTGCGTAAAGCACTTTTGGATGCAGACGTAAACTATAAGGTTGCCAAGAGTTTTACTGATACCGTTAAGGAAAAAGCTTTAGGACAAAACGTGCTGACAGCTGTAAAACCCAGCCAGTTAATGGTAAAAATCGTACACGATGAGTTAACACAACTCATGGGTGGCGAAACTGCGGAAATCAATATTGATTCCAAACCGGCTGTTATTTTGATGTCCGGTCTGCAAGGTTCCGGTAAGACTACTTTCTCCGGAAAGTTGGCACGCATGCTGAAAACCAAAAAGAACCGGAAGCCCTTATTGGTGGCTTGCGACGTTTACCGCCCCGCCGCTATCGAACAGTTGCGCGTACTGGCAGAGCAGATCGAAGTGCCCATGTATTCCGAACCTGATAGCAAAGACCCGGTGAGCATAGCCCAAAACGCCATACAGGAAGCTAAAGCCAAAGGATATGACCTCGTAATCGTCGATACAGCCGGTCGTCTGGCCGTAGACGAAGAGATGATGAACGAAATCGCCGCCATCAAATCCGCCATCAATCCGAATGAAATCTTGTTCGTAGTGGATTCCATGACCGGACAGGATGCCGTAAACACAGCCAAAGAATTCAACGAACGTCTGGACTTCAATGGTGTGGTATTGACCAAGTTGGACGGTGACACTCGCGGTGGTGCCGCCCTTTCTATCCGTACTGTAGTAAACAAGCCTATCAAGTTTGTAGGAACCGGCGAAAAACTGGACGCTATCGACCAATTCCACCCTGCCCGTATGGCAGACCGTATTCTGGGTATGGGCGACATCGTGTCATTGGTAGAGCGTGCACAAGAACAATATGATGAAGAAGAAGCCAAACGTCTGCAAAAGAAAATTGCGAAGAACCAGTTTGACTTCAACGACTTCCTGAGCCAGATTGCACAAATCAAAAAAATGGGTAACTTGAAAGAACTCGCTTCCATGATACCGGGGGTAGGCAAAGCTATCAAGGATATCGATATTGACGACAATGCTTTCAAAAGCATCGAAGCGATTATCTACTCCATGACTCCGGAAGAACGCAGCAACCCGGCCATCCTAAACGGCGCGCCGCCAGCGTATCGCCAAAGGCAGCGGCACGAACATTCAGGAAGTAAACCGTTTACTGAAACAGTTCGACCAGACCCGTAAAATGATGAAAATGGTGACCGGCAGCAAAATGGGCAAGATGATGCCGAAACTGAAACGATAAGAAAGAAAAATATCCTGCATATAAATCCCGCTAATTTCATAGTTCGAATGAAGTCAGCGGGATTTTTGCTTTATTCGGTTATTTGACCTATTTTTGCGAATAATGCCATGTAAATAATAACCAATACAATAATATTGAATATGACACTAATTGACGGAAAAGCAATTTCCGAACAGGTAAAACAGGAAATTGCAACAGAAGTAGCTGAGATAGTGGCGCGCGGCGGAAAACGCCCGCATTTGGCAGCTATCCTTGTAGGACACGACGGTGGCAGCGAAACCTATGTAGCAGCCAAAGTAAAAGCTTGTGAAGTATGCGGATTCAAGTCCTCGCTCATTCGTTATGAGACAGATGTAACGGAAGAAGAGCTGCTGGCGAAAGTACGCGAACTGAATGAGGATGCAGATGTAGACGGTTTTATCGTCCAGCTGCCTTTGCCAAAACATATATCGGAACAAAAAGTGATTGAAACAATCGACTACCGCAAAGATGTGGATGGCTTCCATCCTATCAATGTAGGACGTATGTCCATAGGATTACCTTGTTACGTTTCCGCAACTCCTAACGGAATTCTCGAATTGCTGAAAAGATACAAAATAGAAACTTCCGGAAAGAAATGCGTTGTACTGGGGCGCAGCAATATCGTAGGCAAACCCATGGCTGCCCTAATGATGCAAAAGGCTTATCCTGGTGACGCCACAGTAACCGTTTGCCACAGCCGCAGTAAAGACCTGGTAAAAGAGTGCCAAGAAGCCGATATTATCATCGCAGCTATGGGACAACCTAACTTTGTAAAAGCGGAAATGGTGAAAGAAGGCGCAGTTGTCATTGACGTAGGTACTACCCGTGTACCAGACGCAACCAGAAAATCCGGTTTCAAGCTGACCGGTGATGTCAAGTTCGATGAAGTAGCTCCCAAATGTTCATTCATCACTCCCGTACCTGGTGGTGTAGGTCCCATGACCATTGTCTCTTTAATGAAGAACACATTGTTGGCAGGCAAGAAAGCTATTTATCAATAATAAGGATGATGAAAGCGCTCATCTCCTTTATCTTTCTACTATATAGCGTAACCCTTTCCTCACAGGAAAGGATTACGCTATTATTTGTAGGAGACTTAATGCAACACCGGGCGCAAATAGATGCCGCCCGCACTTCCGACGGGAAATATGATTATTCTCCTTGTTTCTCCCTTGTAAAGGAAGAAATCTCCCGTGCCGATATTGCAATAGGTAATCTTGAAGTGACTCTCGGTGGAAAACCTTATCAAGGCTATCCTACTTTCAGTGCACCCGACGAATATCTGCAAGCTATCAAAGATGCCGGATTCGACGTTCTTCTCACAGCAAACAATCATTGCCTGGATCGCGGCAAGACCGGATTGGAACGAACCATCACACAAATCGAATCATTTTCCATACCCTATGCAGGTACTTACCGGAACGCTATAGAACGTAAACAACTCTATCCTCTCTTCATCCGGAAAAAAGGTTTCTGCATAGCCATACTCAACTACACTTACGGCACTAATGGAATCAAGGTATCTGCACCCAACATAGTCAATTACATTGACAAAAAAACAATTCTAAAAGACATACATAGCGCCCAAGCCGTACGCCCGGATGCTATTATAGCCTGTATGCATTGGGGAGAAGAATATCAATCACTCCCGAACCGTGAGCAATGCGAGCTTGCCGACTGGTTGCTGAAACAGGGGGTGACCCATATTATCGGTTCGCATCCGCACGTAATCCAGCCTATGGAATTACGCACGAACGGCAATCAACAGCATGCCATCGTCTATTCTTTAGGAAACTTCATCTCCAATATGAGCGCTGCAAATACAGACGGTGGACTCATCTTTACGCTGCAACTTGAAAAATATCCTCTCCCCAAGCCCATCCGTCCATTACAAAACCATTCAAGTCATTCACCGTCGCCCGAATCTTTTGCCTCTTCTTTTCCATTCGCCCGTGTCGTCCGATGCGGATACACTTTAGTATGGACCGGCCGCCCCACTCTCACCGGAGAAAAAAATTACATTTTATATCCTTCTTACTCACCACATAGCCATTTGCCGCAATCAGCCCGTAACCGTCTGAATATCTTCATTAAAAACACTCGAAAGTTCCTGATACAGCATAATACAGAAATTTATGAAAATAATAAATAGCTATTTTTTTGGAAAAAAAACGCCAAAACATTTGTAATATCAAAGATTATCCATATCTTTGCACCGCATTTAAGAAATGCGACAACATGGTGACTGTAGTTCAGTTGGTTAGAGCGTCAGATTGTGGTTCTGAATGTCGAGGGTTCGAGTCCCTTCAGTCACCCAAAAGAAAGAGGAATTTCAGTAATGATTTTCCTCTTTTTTGCTATATATCAAGCTTTTGGGGGGGGATTAATCGGGGATCAACGTAACAATCTGAGGGATTTTATATTTAAGCATATAATTTAGCAAGTCTATATAAGAAAAAAGCGGGTCAACGTAAAAACCTGAGGGATTCATAGCTTATGCATAAATTTTCGCCAATCTGAACAGGAAGAAAACTCTGTCCTTTACTCCTCTGAATTGTGTGCGGAACTCCTTTATTTTTGCATTGAACGATTCGGAAGCAGCGTTTGTTGAACCTCTATCAAAGAAGTTGATTATTTCCCGGTAATGCATCTGTACGGAACGTGCCACTCTTCCGAAAGCAAGAAACCCTGATTTTTCCACCTCGTCATACCAGCGGGCAAGACGCGTCAATGCCGCATCCTTGTACCTGCATTGGTGGTATATCAGTCCGAGCCTCATGGAGAGGTAGTATGCTTTCTTAATATCGGGATACTCCCGGAACAGGATGCCGGCGCGTACGCGCTGTGATTCCGTCCACAAGGATTCCTTCTTATATAATAGGTAAATGCTTCTCGAAAGAAGCTGTTTGCGTGAATCACCGTTTTCAAAGACCGGCGCATGATATATCTTCCCGCAGGCTTTGGCATGGGCGATCTGAACGGATTCTTCGTCCAAAGCCTCCCAACGTGCTTTAACGCGCATATCCTGAACCGCCTCATAAGCGAGTTTCTGCACATGGAAACGGTCTGTGACGCGGCGTGCGGCGGGAAAACAGAGGCGGGCGATCTGCTCCATGTTCGGAGCCATATCCATAGTTATCTCCCTGACCTGAAAGCGTCTGCGGCGGGAAAGACGGAGCAGTACGGAGGTCACGGTCTTTACATCTGTTCCTTTCACAACGGCGATAAGACTGCCCGAACGGCCTTTTCTCTCCTTGTTTATCAACACGGTATATAATTCTCCGCGGGAAAGGCAGACTTCATCCAGTCCCACATAAGCACCGATGTTCTTCTCGAAAAGAAGCCATTCTTCGGCATGAGGAAGCTGCTCCCAACAGAGATAACCGCTCAGGTGATTCCGGTATTGCCGCTCGAGCAGTTCCCCGTCGACCCCGAACAGCGTTCCCAACAGCCTGCAGCCCACCGGCAGCTTATCAATATAATTCTTTTAAAAAAGACGCAAATTCATGCGTCATACGGCTACCACCGGCAACCAGTTTCCAGTCACGGCTCACGTAACGGTTCTCATCCTTGACAACCCACCTGCGCCGGCGCACGTTCAGAAAAAGCTTCTTGCCGCGTATGGGGAAATCCTGAACCACAACAGGTTCGTAAAAACCCTTGCTCTCAACTTTCATTCCTGCGTATTCTTTAGGAACTTCATTCTTTTCTTCTAAATAAATCACTATTTCCGATGCGCTTTCCTTTACGTCCGAGATGATGAAATAATCCAATGTCCCTTCAGGAAGAAGGAGACGGTAGCCGTTGTTGTCCATAAGATTTCTGAGTTAGTTTTATGCAAAGATAGGATTTTTACAAATATTACCCCTCAGGTTTTTACATTGACCCGTTTCTTCCCGGAAATAGAAGTGCAAGACTTTCCTATTCGTGGCAAAGCTGTATATCTACGCGTCAAGCGCCGTCGTTGGGAAGACCCGGAAACAGGACAATATCTCAGACTCCTCTAAACTGTGCTCTAAATGCTTTAATTTTTCGGACTGCCCCGATAAATACTTCTTGCCAGCAATTTTGAGGAGAATGATTGCTAGAACTTTACATAAAAAAAGAGATGTGTCAATTTCGACACATCTCCTCCATATATACTAAATAAGATTTGTACTCAGCATTTAATATTCAATTCATCCAATATCTTCCGCATTGCTTCAAAAGTCGTGATTCTGGTAGGCACTAATGGTAGGCGAAGTTTGTTCTCAATCATTCCCATTGCATTCAACATGGCTTTTACTCCGGCTGGATTACCGTCTACAAAGAGTAATTTGAATAATTCTGCAAATTTGTGGTGGATGGTCAGCGCATTTGAGTAATCTCCTTGCAATGCCAGACGTACCATACGACTAAATTCACGCGGAAAGGCGTTTCCTATGACCGAGATGATACCAACGGCTCCTAAGGTAATCAGAGGGAAGGTAATGCCGTCATCACCCGAAATAACGTCAAAATTGGCGGGTTTATTTTTAATGATGTCATTCATCTGGCTGATATCTCCCGATGCTTCTTTAATTGCTATTACATTCTTAAAGTCGCGTGCGATGCGCAAGGTTGTTTCGGCTTTCATATTTACTCCGGTACGTCCCGGTACATTATAAAGTACAATCGGAAGGTCGGTAGCCTCGGAAATCGCTTTATAATGCTGATAAATCCCTTCTTGGGAAGGCTTGTTATAATAAGGAACAACAGAAAGAATGGCATCCACTCCGGTAAAATCGTCATTCTTCAGAGTTTCTACTATGGCGCGAGTGTTATTTCCACCTACTCCAAGCAGAATAGGTATTTTCCCATTCACGCGCTCGATAACCATTTTCTTGATTTTCTTTTTTTCTTCTTCAGTCAGCGTCGGAGTTTCTGCTGTAGTGCCAAGCACGCATAAAAAATCAGTGTTGTTTTGGAGCTGATAGTCTACTAAACGCATCAATGCATCGTAATCAACGCTTTCATCCTCTTTAAATGGAGTAATCAGCGCTACCCCCATTCCTTTCAATCTAGTCTGTATCATGAGTATTATAAAGTAATCTCTAATTAAACGACTCGCAAAAGTACGATTTTTTTCAATTTACCATACAAATATAAGCCATAAAAAAGCTTTTTGTAGAAATTTGTTAGGATATGAGTGTCAGAAACTCATCTTCGCTCATGAGCTTTATCCCTAATTTATGAGCTTTTTCCAATTTGGCGGGTCCCATATTCTCGCCCGCCAGAATAAAGCTGGTTTTGGCAGAGATACTGCCTACATTTTTTCCACCGTTTTTTTCTATCAGCTCTTTGTATTCATCTCGTGAATGATGTGTGAAAACACCGCTTATGACAATGGATTGTCCTGCCAACTTATCCGTATATCCGCTTAAATCTTCTTCTCTGCGATAGAGCTGTAATCCGGTGGATTTCAAACGTTCTATCAACTCGCGGTTCAATGGATTTGCGAAATACGTCAGAATGCTTTGTGCTATTTTTTCCCCGATTTCATCGATGTTTATCAGTTTTTCGAGGTTGGCATTTTCCAGCTCGTCTATGTCATTAAAAGACTTGGCTATTTTCTTGGCTACAGTTTCGCCTACAAAACGGATGCCTAAAGCGAAGAGCACTCTTTCAAATGGAACCTCTTTGCTCGCTTCGATTCCTTTGATGATATTCTCCGCTGATTTTTCACCCATACGGTCCAGGTTCTTAATATCATCTGCTGTGAGCTGATATAAATCTGCCGTATTCTTGATTAGTCCCAAACGGTAGAACATATCTACGGTTTCCGGGCCTAAGCCATCTATATTCATTGCCTTACGGCTAATGAAATGCTCTATCTTACCTTTAATTTGAGGTGGGCAGGATGTTTCGTTAGGACAATAATGGGCTGCTTCCCCTTCGTATCGTATCAGTTTACTGCCACATTCGGGACAGTGAGTGATAAATTTCACTTTTTCACCGATAAGCATGCTGCGGGCGTCTTTGTCTACTCCCGTAATTTTAGGAATGATTTCTCCACCTTTCTCTACATAAACCATGTCTCCGATATGTAAATCCAGCCCTTCAATAATATCGGCATTGTGCAGAGAAGCCCTCTTCACGATAGTGCCGGACAGTTGTACCGGATCTAAATTGGCAACAGGAGTTACGGCTCCGGTGCGTCCTACTTGATAAGTGACCTTGTTTAAACGAGTCAAGGCGCGTTCTGCTTGAAACTTATATGCTATAGCCCATCGGGGAGATTTTGCGGTAAAACCGAGGTTTTTCTGCTGGCGCATACTGTTGACTTTTAAAACAATACCGTCTGTTGCTACCGGCAAGTTCTTTCGTTCGGTGTCCCAATATCTGATATATTCAAATACTTCTTCCAGGCTATGAGCCTTTTTCATGTGTTCCGAGGTTTTAAATCCCCAGCCGGCTGCTGCTTGTAAATTTTCATAATGTCCGTCACAGGGCAATTCTTCTCCTAACAGATAATACAAATAGGCATCAAGCTTGCGTGAGGCTACAATAGCGGAATTTTGCAACTTTAAAGTACCGGAAGCTGCATTGCGCGGATTGGCGAAAAGCGGTTCTTCACGCGCTTCTTTTTCCCGGTTCAGTTCTTCAAACACTTCCCAGGGCATTAATATTTCTCCTCTGATTTCAAACGACTCAGGATAGCTGCCGTGGAGCACTAATGGTATCGTGCGGATCGTTTTTACATTATCCGTTACATCATCACCTTTTTCACCGTCACCACGGGTTACGGCACGTACCAATTTGCCGTTTTCGTAGGTCAGTGAAATGGATGTGCCGTCGTATTTCAATTCACAGCATATTTCAAAGTCTTCGTTCAGAGCCTTCTTCACCCGGTCATAAAAGTCTGTCACTTCACTTTCCGAATAGGTGTTTCCCAATGAGAGCATGGGATATTTATGGGCTACCTGTGTGAAGTTTTTATTCAAATCGCTTCCTACGCGCATGGTAGGCGAATTGTCGTCCTGGTATTCGGGATGTTCCTTTTCAAGCTCTTGTAATTCGCGCATCCTGTTATCGAACTCTTTGTCTGATATTTCGGGAGCGTTCAATACATAATAATTGTAGTTGTGCCGATGTAAGTCGGCGCGTAGCTGGTCTATCTTTTCTTTTACTGTCATAACGATTTTGGAGTTTGGACACAAAAATACGGGTTTCTCCCGAATATTTTTTGCTTTTACTCTTAACTTACACTATTTTTGCGGAAAAAATAAAATATATGCGTATTGATATCATTACTGTTCTGCCGGAAATGATTGAAGGCTTCTTCAATTGCTCTATAATGAAACGTGCTCAAAATAAAGGGCTTGCAGAAATACATATTCATAACCTTCGTGATTATGCTGAAGATAAATACCGTCGGGTGGATGATTATCCTTTTGGTGGTTTTGCCGGAATGGTTATGAAGATAGAACCTATAGAGCGCTGCATTAATGCTTTGAAAGCCGAACGGGAGTATGATGAGGTCATTTTCACAACTCCGGATGGTGAACAGTTTAACCAGCCTATGGCTAATACGCTGTCTCTCGCTAAAAATCTTATAATTCTTTGCGGGCATTTTAAGGGAATTGATTACCGTATCCGCGAACATCTCATAACGAAGGAAATCAGTATCGGAGACTATGTATTGACTGGTGGCGAACTGGCGGCGGCCGTTATGGCTGATGCTATTGTACGTATTATTCCCGGAGTTATCTCTGACGAGCAATCGGCTCTTTCCGATTCTTTTCAGGATAATCTGTTAGCTGCTCCCGTTTATACGCGCCCGGCTGATTACAAAGGATGGAAAGTTCCGGAAATTTTACTATCCGGTCATGAGGCTAAAATTAAGGAATGGGAGCTGCAACAGTCATTGGAAAGAACTCGGAAATTACGTCCGGATTTGTTAGGTGAGTAATCTGTAAGATGTAAATAAAAATAAAAAGGGCATTCAGTTTGAATGTCCTTTTTTATGAAAATAGTTTGCGAATGGCTATGCTTTGTTATTCGTCATACCTCAAGTGCACCGATTATTTCTTTAACTGACTTATATCCGTGTCTGTTCAGATAGTCATCAATACCTTCTGCAACCTTCACGGTGATTGCCGGATCAATAAAGTTTGCAGTACCGATTTGAATGGCAGAGGCACCTGCGAGCATAAATTCCACAGCATCTTTCCAGTTCATGATGCCCCCTAAACCTATGACCGGTATTTTTACTGCCTTAGCAACCTGCCATACCATACGGAGTGCAATAGGTTTCACTGCTGCTCCGGACATGCCGCCTGTTACCGTGGAAAGGATGGGACGTCTGCGTTCTGCATCTACAGCCATTCCTAACAAGGTATTGATGAGTGATACGCTGTCTGCACCGCCATTTTCAGCAGCACGTGCTATTTCTGTGATGTCTGTAACATTGGGTGACAGTTTTACGATAAGTGTCTTTTTGTAAACTGAGCGTACGGCTTTTACCACTTCCTCCGCTCCTTTGGCTGTGACGCCAAATGCCATTCCACCTTGCTTTACATTAGGGCAGGATATGTTTAATTCTATGGCAGGAATATTTACAAGTTCATTAATGATTGCAGCCGTTTCCATATAATCTTCGATAGCAGAGCCTGAAACATTCACAATCATATTGGTTTTTATATCCTTGATACGCGGATAGATATGTTCAACAAAGTAATGTACACCCTTATTTTGCAGTCCCACAGCGTTTAACATGCCTGATGGAGTCTCTGCCATACGCGGATACGGATTACCTTCACGTTTGTGAAGAGTAGTTCCCTTTACAATTATACCACCTATTCGCGATATATCGATGAAATCGGCGAATTCTTCACCATATCCAAAAGTTCCGGATGCTGTCATCACCGGATTTTTCATTTGCAATTCACCAATGTTTACACTTAAATCTGCCATAATAGTTTGTTTATATTAAAAACCGGACCTTCTTTACATACGCATAAATGACCTTCTGTGGTATTTTCCACACAACATAAGCAAGCGCCTATGCCGCATGCCATCATGTTTTCTAAAGACACTTCACAATTAGTGCCTTTACTTTTGGCATATTTGGCTACAGCCATCATCATTGGTTTAGGACCGCAGGTATATATTTGTTCGAAGTTCACCTTGCTCAATATAGAATGTTGGGTGACATATCCTTTTTCGCCATGACTGCCGTCTTCCGTGGTGGTATATACATCTCCATAGGCAGCAAAATCTTCTAATTGCAACAAGTCTTTATCGCTTCTGGCACCTAATAAGAAGGTGGGTTTGCTTCCGTTTTTCGCCAATTGCTCGCCTAAATACAACATCGGTGCTGTACCTACGCCGCCACCTACTAATAAGAGCTTATCCGAGGGCTTTTCAGGCATTGTGAAGCTGTTTCCTAATGGAAGTACCACATTGATTATATCTCCTTGTCTTGCCGCTCCTAATCGCTTGGTTCCATCTCCTACAAGTTGGATTAGAAACCACACCTCATTCCGTTGTTTGTCTACATAATTAATAGAGATAGGGCGTCGCAGGAAAGTAGTGGGTGAACCGTCTACGCGAATTTCGGCAAATTGTCCCGGAAGCATTTCCGGGAGCAGGGACGGGGAAGTCAATTTCAGCAGCGCATAATTGGCATGCAGTCGGACGTTCTCGGTCACTGTCAGATCTAAAATATATTTTTTCATATTATCTATAAAGAAGGATTATCTTTTGACTGCAAAGATACGGGAATTTGTGCAAATAGCCGTAGTTGCCTCTTAATTTTCCGGTTTGAATGTTTCATAAGTATTATCATCAAAGAAAATTCTTATTTCTGTTATTTTTTTAGGTGGTCTTTCTTTATAGATAATCTCTTGTTTTACAATCTCTTTAGGCGTATTTACTGGAGCTTCTAACGCGATTTCCTTGCGATTTTCCGGAGTGCTTGGCTCATTGGACGGATTTTCCGGATTGTCAGCAAATAAAGGATAGTCGAATCCGTTGTTTTCAACGGATGGAGAATTATTGCTCATGTTTCCTTTTCCTGTTAGCAGCCATTCAAGGTTGATGTCATTATACCGCTTGTGAAGTTTCAGAATAACTTCTGTACTTGGATTATTACGGGAGGCTAATATATGGGAAATAGTGGCTTGAGCTACTTCTATACTTTCGGCAAATGCTCCAGCAGTTAACTGCTCCCTGTCCATTATCATCTTAAATCTATCCTTTATACTCATGGCGTAGATATTATTACAATTGTATAAGTCTTTAAATCCGATTACAAAAGTAAATAATAGGATTTACAAAAGCAAATTACGAGTGTAATATTTTAAAATTTACAATCGTACTTGGCAAATTTACTTATGTCAAGCTTATATTTGTAAAGAGGTTATTTTTCATGAAAAACATCTCTAATATTAGCTTTAATAAAATACATTATTATGCTGATTTACAGTTTAATATATTGTATTATAATAGGAGTATTACAGAGATTACAAATGTTTTGACGTATATTTCTTATATTTATAATTTAAAAGTCTAATAAATAGTTATATATATCAGATTTATAATGATATACACTATGATTAATATGTTGTTAACTGCTCACGGGATAAAGATGTAATAATGTATATAATAGACGTAAACACCCCTATTTACAAAAGTGTTAATCATCTATTATGTATACATGTAATATGTTTAGCTTTGTAATATATACGTTTGTGAATACTGTGTATTACATTGGTAATGCTTCATAGTTGTATAGTACAACTATTCCTCTA
>ENA-OORT01000029-OORT01000029.1-human-gut-metagenome-genome-assembly--contig:-NODE-29-length-17071-cov-1.867184_pt1 | contig 17071 bp, 10 predicted proteins | sample MGYA00241174_ERZ501206 | MGnify/ENA primary metagenome ERZ501206 (study PRJEB25962, sample SAMEA2042498) | human gut metagenome | biome: human gut; feature: human-associated habitat; material: faeces... | reverse complement strand
AGCGGGCTTTTTCTATTTCTGCCCCTATTACATCTTTGTGATGTGATAGGGGCTTTTTTTGTTCCTGAAAGGTGGTCGAAAAAATTTTTTCGAAAAATCTCAAAAAAACTTCGTACAAATCGAAAAAAATTTCCCAGTTGGTTAGTGAGGGCAAAAACCTCACGAACCTTGAAAATCGAATAGACATTCAACAGGTACATTCCTGATCGGGGGCGAAAGCCCCAGCCGAATGAAGGTGCGCCACGAACTTCCTGCCCACAGGGGTTATCACGGAAAGCAAGGTTGGTAGCGATTCCGAACCATTCTGAAATATCCGTTTGCTACGGATAAGGCGATGAAACGAATCAGGGACAATGATACTTCCCTATGGGGCTGGCGGAGTACCCGGCAGAGGTGAGATTCCTATGAGTTCGGTCAGCAACCGAACGCCTGTTGATTTCCTTTTACGCATTTGGGGGATGAGATCGAGTTAAATGCGACCACCAAAGCACAGGAAACGCTTCCTGTGTTTTGGTGGATCAAGCGATCCAAATCTAATAAGAAGGAGGAAAAGCGAAATGCCAAACTGTAAAACCATTGCTATCTGCAATCAGAAAGGCGGCACAGGCAAAACGACCACAACGGTCAATTTGGGTGTTGGACTTGCACGACTCGGCAAGAAGGTACTCCTTGTAGATGCCGACCCACAGGGCGACCTCACGACTTGCCTCGGATGGCGAGATAATGACAGTCTTACGACGACCATTACCGACAAGCTCTCCGGGGTTATCCGTGAGGATCATACAGACCCGCAAAGCGGTATTCTGCATCACGAGGAAAATGTCGATTTGCTCCCTGCCAACATCGAGCTGTCCGCTATGGAAATGATGCTTGTCACCGCAATGAGCCGTGAAACCATTCTGAGAAGCTATTTGAGCAAGGTCAAAGACAATTATGACTATGTACTGATTGATTGTATGCCTTCGCTCGGTATGGTAACTCTGAATGCTTTGGCGGCGGCAGATAGCGTAATCATTCCCGTGCAGGCGCAATATCTTCCGGCAAAGGGAATGACCCAACTGATGCAGACCATTGGAAAGGTCAGGCAGTACATCAATCCGAGCCTGCGAATCGACGGTATCCTATTGAACATCGTAGATAACCGCACCAACCTCGCAAAAAGCACTGCCGACGCACTGCGAAAGAACTTTGGGAGCGTTATTAAGATATACCGTTCCTCCATTCCTATGGCAGTGAAAGCCGCAGAGGTTGCTTCCAAAGGCGTAAGCATCTACAAGTATGAGCCGAGCAGTCCTGTTGCAAGGGCTTATGCTGAGTTCGCAAAGGAGGTGTCTGCCGATGGCAGGAAGAAAGAGCGACTTCACTCTGCCGACGCTCGATGACCTGTTTTCTACACAGGAGCTTCGGGACGATGCCAAGCTCAGTAAAATCCGAGATATTCCCCTTGAGCTGATCGACGATTTTCCCGACCACCCATTTAAGGTACGGGACGACGAGGATATGATACAGCTTGTGGAGAGTGTCAAGGAGCGAGGAGTCATTACTCCGGCTACCGTGCGTCAAAAAGAGGACGGCAGATATGAGCTGATTTCCGGTCACAGGCGAAAACGGGCTTGCGAGCTTGCCGGGTTTGAAGCACTCCGTTGCGAGGTCGTAGACCTTGACCGTGATGCTGCCACTGTGCTGATGGTGGAGAGCAATTACCAGCGGTCGCAGATACTTCCCTCGGAAAAGGCGTTCGCCTATAAAATGCGGCTGGAAGCGATGAACAGACAGGGACAGCGATCAGATTTAACTTGTGCACCAGTGGGGCACAAGTTGGATGGTGCAAAATCAAGAGATATTCTTGGCGATGAAGTTGGCGAAAGTCGTGAACAGATTCGCCGATATATCCGACTGACAAATCTTGTACCTGAACTGCTCGACCTTGTGGACGAGGGCAAAATTAAAATGCGTCCTGCGGTGGAGCTTTCCTATTTGGACGAGGACAGCCAGCGGGCGGTAGTTGATGAAATCGATCTGAACCAATGCACCCCGTCCCACGATCAGACCATTCGTATGCGGAAGTTCTTCACAGATGGAAAACTCACGCCGGAGGTGGTGTCCGCCATTATGAGCGAGGAAAAGCCAAACCAGCGTGAGAAAATCGTCCTGCGTGGGGACAAGGTGCGAGGTTTGATCCCGAAAAATATCCCCGTAAGCCAAACGGAGGATTATGTGGTCAAAGCACTGGAGCATTACAGCCGTTTTCTTCGTCAGCGGGCAGAGCGTGACAGCCGATAGGTACACGGAGTATGTTTCCTGCTGTCCCCTTCCTCACACTCCAACCCCTGAGAACTTCCAGACTATCCGAGAATAAATAATCTATCTCCTAACTTTATCTCTATCTCTCTAAATAAGTCTATCTAAGAGAGGCTCGGAGATCGCACAGTTTGGAATTGCGCCCACCGGCGATATGATAAAAAGTTGCGCTTCAAAACGCATCTTTGTCTGAACGGTTATCATCGGGTAGAATGTGGTCGAAGGGAGTGAAGCGTATGAAATCCAAAATCGCAGTTCTTTTTCTCATTGTCCTTTTGTGCCTGACTTCGGGGTGCAGCAACACCTCGCAGATTGCAGAACAGCCCGCCCCGGTTTCTTCTTCGGAGAGTAACAAAGCTCCTTACCAATCAGAAACGGCGCAGGCGACAGAGAAAACGGAGGTTGAACAGCCCCGAAGTACAGAGCCGAAAGACGATGACCGTTCAACAGAAGCAACGGTAGGCGTGTTGGATAGCAGTATTCAAACAAAACCGGCATCCGAACAGCCTAACAGCGGCACAACGCCGCCACAGGTAAGCGAACCGTCCAAGACACCTGATGAGTCCGAGCGCCATCCGGAAGTCTCTGCACCGTCCGAAAAGGAACAGCCCACACCTCCGGCAACTGAGGAATCGACGCCACCGGAACCACCGAAAGAAGAACCTACTGAGCCGGTCTTTGACATTGACTACTGGATCAGCTTTGCCAAGAGCTACGCTGAGAGCATCGGACTTGCGCTTGACAGAGGAGCCGTGTATTGCTGGGATAACCCCATCGCAGCAGGTGAAAAATGCAAATACACCGAACGGGATATTCGTGGCTATCTCGACCGATATGCCAAGGACGACGAAATCACCGATGTGTGGATTTGGTATGAGCAGACCGGAAGTGGCTCTTATGAAATCTATATCGGCTACGCATAACAACAAAACACATTTCACCCGAAACGCATCGTCATTGCACGGTGCGTTTTTTATTTCCAAGGAGGTAACAAACAAAATGAAAAAGAACTTTTTCAAGCGAGGGATGGCGGGACTGCTTTCCCTCGTGATGTGCCTGACAGCCCTTGTGGGGATCGGCACAACTACTGCCTATGCCGCAGGAGAGAGAGCAGAGGTCTACCTTGTTTCTTTTCCGAGAAGCGGCGATGCTAATATTGATTACAGCGGTACTTGGGGACACTCCAATCTTCACTATATGAACGGTTGGTATTCCGGTGAGTCCAAGTACACTACCATTCGAGCAATGCACTCGTATGACGGTAACATCTGTTACTGCATTGAGCCGGGAGTACAGCAGGATACCGGCGACACTTATACCAGTAAGGACGAAACCTTTTGGGACAACCTGCCCTCAGACATCAACAGCACCATTTCTCCCTACGATATAAAGCTATTCATCGGGCGTATTATGCAATACGGTTACACGGGACCCATCAGCACCTCGTGGCGTTCACAGAACCCTGCTGATGCCGCAACGCTGGCGGAAGCTATGGCAACACAGGTTCTCATTTGGGAAACCGTTGTCGGTGAGCGTGACGAGGACTTCGATTATGTAAGCCCCGGTAGCTACGATGCTGTTAAGGGCGTTATCAGCACTGCCCATCCGCTGTATGACCTGTTTTGCGATTACTATGACAGTATTGAAGCAAGCGTTCAGCGTCACTCCGCCATCCCCAGCTTTATGTCAAAAAACCCGAACAGAGCGCAGAGCGTGGAGTTGGAATGGGACGGTAGCAGTTACACCGCTACCCTGACAGACCACAACCGAGTGCTTTCCGATTACAGCTTTTCCGCTAATGAGGATGGCATTTCTTTCAGCATCAACGGAAACCAGCTCATTATCACAGCAACGGATGCTCCTTCTGACAGCGTAAGAATTACCGCCAATAAGGTCGGTTCAACCCGCCGAGGTATCATTACTTGGACGGATGGGAGATACGCTCCCGGAGGCGGTATTCAGGATGTTGTCAGCTATGCTCAAGAGGTTAATGACCCGGTGCAGGCATTCCTCAATCTGAAGGTGTCCTACGGCGCTGCTAAGATCGTCAAGACTTCGGAGGACGGCAAGGTGGATAACCTCACCTTTACCGTCACCGGTAACGGCATCAATCAGACAGTCAAGACCAACTCCAGTGGCGAAATTCAGATCGACAATCTAATGCCCGGCGTTTACACCGTGACCGAGATGGATTACGACAAGTATGAGCCGCAGGAGTCTCGCCGTGTGACGGTGGTTTCCGGTCAGGTTTCTACCGTAAACTTCAACAACAAGCTCAAGCGTGGAGATTTGCAGATCGTGAAGTCTTCGGAGGACAATCTCAACGAGGGTGTGACCTTCCACCTTTACGGAACTTCACTCTCCGGCATTGCCGTGGACGAGTATGCCGTAACCGATGCAAACGGCGTGGCGACCTTTGAAGATGTCCTCATTTCCGGTTCCATCCCCTATACCGTGGAGGAAGTGGACACTGCCGTTCGCTATGTTGTTCCCGAAGCGCAGTCTGCGCCTATCAACTGGAACGAAGTCACGAACCGCAGCTTCCTCAATATTTTGAAGAAGTTTTCCGTGACCGTTACCAAGAGCGACGCTGAAACCGGCACAGCGCAGGGTGATGCTTCTCTTGCCGGTGCTGTTTACGGCATCTATAAGGGCGAAACCCTTGTGGATACCTACACCACCGACAAAAACGGGCAGTTCGTTACCAAGGAATATATCTGCGATAACGACTGGACGGTGAGAGAAATCACTCCCTCTGAGGGTTATCTGCTTGATACCACCGTCCATAAGGTCGGCGCAGAGCCGCAGCTCTATACCGTGGAGCATAATCAGACGGCAAATGATGTAACTGAGCAGGTCGTAAAGGGCAATATCGCCATCATCAAGCACACCGATAACGGTGATACGCAGATCGAAACACCCGAAAATGGTGCTGAGTTTGCCGTGTATCTGAAAGCCGCAGGCTCCTATGATAGCGCAAAGGCTTCCGAGCGTGATTATCTCACCTGTGACGAAAACGGCTTTGCACAGACCAAGGATATGCCTTACGGCATCTACACCGTCCATCAGGTATCCGGCTGGGAGGGCAGCGAGCAGATGCCCGTCTTTGATGTGTTCATTTCTCAGAATGGGGCGACTTATCGCTACCTTATCAACAACGCACCCTTTAACAGCTTCATCAAAATCGTGAAGCAGGACGCAGAAACCGGAAAGACTATTCCTTACGCCGGTGCGGGCTTCAAGATTTATGACCCGGACGGCAACCCCGTAACAATGACCTTCACTTACCCGACGCCCACCACCATTGATGTGTTCTACACCAATGCAGAAGGTTCTCTTGTCACGCCGGAAAAGCTGTCCTTTGGAAAGGGATACTCTATTGTCGAGGTACAGGCTCCCTACGGCTATGTCCTCGATGAAACGCCCGTGTACTTTGATGTCACGGAGGATAATTCCACAGAAGAAAGCGGGGTTACGGTAGTAAAAGTGGATAAGCCCAATATGGCACAGAAAGGCACCATCACCGTGGAAAAAACCGGCGAGGTGTTCTTCGGCGTTTCCGTCATCGGCGGCGTAGATGAAAGCGGAAACGAACTGCCCACCATCTATCAGCCGCAGTATGAAAAGCGTGGACTTCCCGGTGCGGTCTATGAGATCATCGCCGCAGAGGATATTATCACGCAGGACGGCACTGTCCGAAATCAGAAGGGCGAGGTCGTAGACACTGTTACAACCGATGCAACCGGCGCAGCGGTGAGCCGTGAACTCTACCTTGGCAAATATGAGGTGCGTGAGATCACAGCACCCCACGGGATGGTGCTCAACCCGGAACCCCATTGCGTCGAGCTTGTCTATGCCGGTCAGAATGTTGCCGTAACAGAAACGGCGACTTCGTTCGAGAACGAGCGTCAGAAGGTGGAGATCAGCCTTGTAAAGTCCATCGAGCAGAATGAGCGCTTCGGCATTGGCAATAACGGTGAAATGAAGAACATTTCCTTTGGGCTGTTTGCCGCCGAGGAAATCGTATCTGCCAGCGGCACTTCCATTCCCGCAAATGGTCTTGTTGAGATCATCTCTCTGAATGAGGACGGAACGGCAAAGGTTAAGACCGACCTTCCTTTTGGAAGCTACTATGTGCAGGAGCTTGCCACCGACAGTCACTACAAGCTCTCCGATACCAAGTATCCTGTAACCTTTGCGTATGCCGGTCAGGATACGGCAGTTGTAAAGATTGCCGCTAACGACGGCAAGGCAATCGAAAATGATCTGATCTACGGTTCGGTTTCCGGCAAGAAGGTCGATGAAAACGGCAGTGCTCTCGGCGGTGCGCTGATTGGACTGTTCCGCACGGATGACGGCGAGTTTACAAAGGAAAACGCTCTGATGACTACCACTTCTGCTGAAGATGGTAGTTTTTCTTTTGAGAGCATCCCTTACGGCACTTGGTATGTCCGTGAGATCGAACAGCCCACCGGCTTCGTGCTGGATGACACCATCTATCCCGTGACCGTCGGCGCAGACGGGCAGGTCGTAGAGATCGAAATCGTCAACAGGTATGTCCGTGGAAACATCCATCTGACCAAGGTGGATTCCGAATATCCTGACAATAAGCTGACCGGAGCGACCTTTGAGGTCTATAAGGACAGTAACGCAACCGGCAAGCTGGACGATGGCGATGAGCTACTCGGCACACTGACCGAAAAGGAAATCGGTGAATACGGTATGAATGACCTGTTCTATGGTCGCTACTTCGTCAAGGAAACCAAAGCGCCGGAGGGGTTTGTCCTTGATACCGGCGTGTATGAAGTGATGATCGACACCAACGGCAAGACCTACCAGGTGGAGAACAAGGCAGGCATCGGCTTCATCAATGATGCGATGCGAGGCAACCTGAAAATTATCAAGACCTCCTCTGACGGCAAGGTCAAGGGCTTCGCCTTCCGAATTACCGGAGCAAATGGCTATGACATTATCCTTGAAACCAACGATAAGGGTGAGATCTTCATTGACGGGCTTCGCATCGGGGACTACACCATTTCTGAGGTAAGCAACTCGGCTTCTTCGATGTATGTCATCCCTGCTGACAAGAAGGCAACAGTCAAGCTCGGCTCCACAACCATTGTGGAGATGCATAATGTTCTGCGTGATACACCCAAGACCGGCGACACAACCAATCTGCCGCTGCTCTATGCCCTTGCAGGACTGTCCGCAGCGGGCATTGCGGTGTGCGGCGTTATCGGCTTCAAGAAAAAGAAGAAGGAGGATCGTAACTAATGGAACCTAAAACCATCGTGGCTATCGTACTGGTAGCCTTTATCATCGGCGGCTTTATCTTCTTGCAGGTCAGAAAGAAAAACAAGAAGTGAGCCAATCATCCAAGGGGCGGGGCAAAAACTCCGCCCCTTTTCTATATCACAAGGAGGTACGCAATGAACCATCTCAAAAAGATTGAGGATAGGGTTATTTCCATTCTCAAAACCAATGTTGACGCACGGAGCGACGATATGATGTTGTATCTTCTCGTGTGTAACAGCTTTTACAGCAATGAAAACTCGGTTGGAAAAATGCCATTTGAGGTTGTGATGAAGAACTACAAGGAACTCGAACTGCCCCATTTTGAAAGCGTTCGTAGGACGAGAGCAAAAATCCAGTCTGAGCACCCTGAATTGGCTTGTTCTCCCGAATGCCGAAAAGCTCGAAAGAGGATGCAGCACCTTTATTCCAACTATGTTATGAATTAAGGACGGTGATTCCTATGGAGAATGAAAAGAGAATGGTCGGTGACTACACCGTCCTCTGCGCCGTGAACATCGGCTCCCGTGAAATCATCCTTGCTGAGAATGAGCAGAGTGCCAACGGAGAACGCTTCCTCTGCTGCTACGGAGAGCGAAACGACATATTTGAGAAGTTTAGCGAGTGCGCCGTTGGTGACGACTATATTGATGCGGCACTGTTCTTTGCAGAGCGCATCAAGAAAGATGCCGAACAGTTTCGGGCAGAGGTTGAAAAACTGGATATTCCCGTTACGGTTATCACTCAGGTAGACTGTATCCCCGACCACTATAAGAACGACATCAACGGCAAAATCATTGCCATCAATCCGGCTGTTCTCAAGCCGGAGTATCAAAGAGCTGACCGGCAGCTTTATCTTGTGACCGGCGGTTTTGGCGCTTCGGCAAATGCCCGTGGCAGCGCCGTATTTTGCAAAAATCTCTATGACGGCAAGAATACCCGCTATGAGCGTATGGATGTGCTGGGTGAAATAAAGCCGGAGCGTATGCCTGATTGGGCAAAAGAAAAAGCGGCTGCTTTTAGCCGTACAATTCAAGGAAAAGACCACGAGCGATAAGGAGGCAGATTTCTATGGCAACTAAGAAAACCGCAGCCGAGCAGGGCTTGCAGCAGAAAATGAAGGTGCTGGCAAAGCTCTTTGACGCAGGCTGTAAAACCGAAAAAGACTTGAAGGCGCTGACCTTGCCGACGATTCTGAAAATCCCCGATGTGACCGTGCCGGATATGACGATCATCACCGAGCTTCAGGAGCAGGTCGCAAAGAACCGCCTTTTCTCTTACTTGGGAGGTGGAACAGATGAGCCAAGCGACACGACCGAGTGACCGCCACATCATTTGGAGTAACCAGAGCCTTGATGTGGACGACTGGCGAGAGGACTACAAGGAGTTCCTTGAAGCCAACGAGCTGGACGATGACCCGAATGATGAGCAGGCACTCTATGAGTGGATGGAGGAAACCAATTACGAATACCTCTCCGATGAGCGAGTCAACCTGAATGTTCAGCTTTCCCAGCCGATCATTGTCATTGGCGACATCGGCAGATGGAACGGCAGAGTGATGGGCTACAAGGACATCCCCTCCGGCAATATTAAGGACTGCTTATACGCCGATACCGACTATACCGAATGGTATGTAGATAAGTACGGCGATCTTCGTGCCGATGCAACTCACCACGACGGCACGAATCACTATCTCTACCGTGTGTTCAAAGACGGCGTTTCCGAAACACAGATGGAGAACCTGAGAGACAAAATCTATCACGGCAAAGCCACACGAGCCGATATTACCCGGCTGACCCGGCGACTTGGGGATGAGATCGCCGCCGTTTACGGCTTTGACATCCCGAAACAACGAACACCGCAAGAAAGGGGCGCAAGATAATGACACATTTCACACTGCGACCGCTGACCGTTCCCGAGCGAAAATACACCTACGCTCAAAGCTCGCAGCTTCAAGGGCAGACAGGCAATATCGGTTATCTGCGTGGGGACTTCGGCTCAAGCGGCGATCAGTTTTATACCACTTGGTTTGATACCCGACCGCAATGGAAAAGCGATGAGTTCAAGCGGGACTTGGACGATGTAATCAACGCCCTGCGCTCCGAGGAGTACGGACTGCTTCAAAGCCGTTCTCAGATGGTGCGCTATGGGCGTGAGAACAAGGGAAGCGAAATGCAGGGTGCTTATACCACTGAGTTCGGCTTCCGAGCAGATACCGAGAAATATGCGTTCGTGCTTCGCTGTAATCCAACGAGGGGCGACTATAACTTCTACTGCCTCTGCTATGTAAAGGAATGGCTGGACAAGCACATCGAAGAAGCCAACCGGGACATTCGCTTTATTGACAGCCACTATAAAGAGTTGTTCCGTATCCCGGACGGAGAGCGCATCATTGTGACCGACCGTGACGGTAAGACGGAAAGCTATCCCTGCCGCTATATTGACAACTATCACACAGAGGTCGGACGCAATCTCTTTCACATTTGCGAGTTTGCCGAGCGTATGGAGCAAGGCGGCTGTACCTACGCACCAATGGAGCCGCCCTTGCCTCCGATGTGCTATTCCATACTCCCGTCTACCGGCGAAGTCGTTCAAATCGCCCGCTGGCAAAAGGGCTATACCGCCACAAGTTTTAACGACGGGAACCGTGCGGAGAACGAAGCGATTAAGGATAAGTTCAATGAAAAGCTGGGTGTCAGCAAGGCGCAGGAGCAGGCAATGCTCGCCGGTTCTATGATCCGGTGGGACTCCATTGCCGCCAAGCCCAAGAGCTATGACGAGAACGGCAAAGCCATCAAACCCAAAGACTATGAACGATAAGGAGGTGTCTGCCGATGGCACGAAAATACGACTTCATCTCGGAGCTGTATAACCGAACCTGTAAAACGGTCGTTGCAAACCCCGAAAGCTGGGAGGCATTTCTGCGCTCTGCCTGCTACAACTACCGTCTGCGTTTTGATGAGCAACTTTTGGTTCACGCACAGCGACCGGACGCCACCGCTGTTCTTCAGATCGACGACTGGAACCAAAAGTTTGGGCGATGGGTCAATCGTGGAGCACACGGCATTGCCGTTTTTGAGGATGCCGACCAACGCCGCCAGCGGCTTGTCCACTACTTCGATATTTCCGACACGCATCCCAGCCGCTTTTCCCGCAGAGTTCCCATTTGGCAAATGCGGGACGAATACACGGCAGAGGTGATCGATACGCTGGAAAGCACCTTCGGAGAGTTGAACGACAAGGAAACCCTTGCCGTTGCCATCGAGTCGGCGGCAAGAAATGCCGTAGAGGACAACATCCCCGACTATCTCCCCGATCTGATTTACAGCGTGAAGGACAGCTTCTTAGACGGCGTATCCGAAGAAGAAATCACCCACATTTTCAAAACAGCGGTGCGAAACAGCGTCGCCTATATGACGATGACCCGCCTGGGCATTGAAGCCGGAGAATACTTTGAACCCGATGATCTTCGGGATGTGGTGAATTTTACGACGCCTGCCACGCTGAACGCCCTCGGCTATGCCACCAGCGATATTGCGGAGATGGGACTTGCGGAGATTTCCCGCACCATTCTTGCCCTCGACCGTCAAAATCGCATAATTGCAGAGAAAACCAAAGCCGATTACAATGTAGGCAAAGAAAAAACCGAAAGGAGTCCTGATGATGAACGAGATCACTTACACGATGCAGGGGGATTATCTGCTCCCCGATCTGACAATGCCGGAGCAGCCGGAGCTGTCGATGGGCAGGTACGCCCGGATGCGGAAGAAGTTCCTGAAGGAGCATCACAAGGTACGCTACTACAACCTGCTGACGAGCTGCGCCCTGAACGAGCATCTGAACGACACGGAGCGCAGAGCGAACGAGATGGAACAGATGCTGACGGAGCAGATGGCAGCGTCGGAGGGCGTGACGGAGAATCTGAAAGCGACGGATATGATGAGCTGGGTTCGGAAGATGAACAGTATCCGGAGCCGGGTTCAGGAGATCGTGATGGCGGAGGTAATCTTCGCTTAGACTATTACGACCGAAGTCACGAGGATAAAAGCCTGCCGTTCTTTGGCGGCGACGACACCGTTCGTGAAATCCTCGGCACCACGCCGCACCTGAAAGCAAGCAAAGACGAGATACGGGCATTCTTTGAAGCTACCGCTGATGAGAACGCCCGTATTTCTTATATCAAGCGCATTTTCAACAACGACTACACCGAGGTCATTCTGAGAGATGGACGGCGTGTGGGCTACAAGACCTATCAGAATGTGTTGCAGCTTTGGGAGGGCAGTTATCTCTCCCGCACGGCGCAGAGCTTCTATGATTGGGGCGTGATCGCCCAGCATTTTGAAGCGATGTGGCTGCTTGGGGAGTTGCAGGACACGATGAAGCCATTGCCGTCCATCGACGGGCAGTTGAGCTTGATGACAGCAGGAGCAGAGGAACGAAAGCCCTCTGCTTTTACTTTCTCTCAGGAGATAATCGACGCTGTTCTCACCCGTGGCAGCGGCATCTCTGAGGGGAAAATGCGAATCTATGAGCAGTTCCAAAAGAGCCTGTCTGCAAAGGAAAATGCCGACTTTCTGAAAAATGAATACGGCTGGGGCGGTGCTTATCCCGTAATCGTCGGAGCCGGTATTGATGAGCAGCACGACGGTAAGGGTATCCGTATTTCTAAAGGCATCGGAAGCGATAAGCCCCACATCGACCTGAAATGGAGTCAGGTGGAGAAGCGTATTGCCGAGCTGATCAGGCTCGACCGCTACCTGAACCCCAAGGAGATGGCGCAATATCCCGAATGGCTGAAACAGCAGGAAGAACGCCGTGCAGAGCTTGCCGAGGAACGCAGGAACAGAGAAATCCTCTCTGTAGCACCATCCGAAAAAGAAACTGCTGCCAAGTCGGAGCCTGCCGAGTATGCCTACCACCTCGGTGATAAGGTGTATCTCGGTGCCGGTGAATTTGAGATCCTGCACTTTGATGACGAGCGTGTGATGCTCTATGATACGCAGTTTCCGCTTTTCAACAAGGAAATGACGAGAACTGAGTTCGACAGCAAGGTGCAGGAGAACCCACTGAATGATCATTTGAAGGTCGCTAATAAACAGTCCGAAGAAAAGGCGGTCGAGTATGACATCGGGATGGGCTATCTCGGCAACGGGCTGACCGTTTGGAACCGTGCCGTGGAGGTCAATGGGGACTATCAGAACATTGCCCACATCTCCCCCGAAGGTGAGATCACCTTCTATGTGCAGGACTTGCCGCAGAGCGTTGTGGAGCGTATCGAGCAGGCAGCAGAAAGAGAAAAGCCAAAGGATGCTGCTTTGCCGGAGTTCTATCAGGCGTATCTTAAAACCAAAGCTGACAATCCGAGTAGCCTTGTACTGTATCAGATGGGAGATTTCTTTGAAGCCTATGCTGATGACGCAGAGGTCGTCGGGACAGCCCTTGATTTGACGCAGACGACCCGTGCCGTCGATCACAACACCCGTGTCCCTATGGTGGGATTTCCGCAGCACCGCTTGGAAACCTACCTTACAATGCTGACCGACAGAGGGTACGATGTAGAGGTCAACGCTTTGGAGGATGGCGAACGCATTACCCGCACCGTGGTTTCCACCACGAAGGAAGCGCCCATCGACTCCAAACCTATCGGCAGGATCGACTATCTCGGCTCGGACGGCAAGGTCGGTGAAAGCATCGAGTACACCAGTCCTTATCAGTTTGAGAAGGACATCAAGGAGGAAAACTACTACGGTGTGCCGATGAGTATTGTTCTGTATAAGGACAAGGACGGCAACACCATTCCGCACAGTTTTATCACCCAGCTTGACCCACCGCCCAAGGGCTTTGAGATCATCGGCAGCCCGTATTTGCCGGAAAATGCTCTGGACAAGGCGAAGCGTCTCATTGATGATTTTTGCCGTGAGGAGTATCAGCGTGAGGATGGTGCGGACTACACTGACCTTGCCAATGTGGGTGTTACCTACACTACGACGGAGGACGACAAGCACGAAATACAGGCAAGGGTCAATCTTGTGGATTTTCGCATTGAAACCCTTGCAGATGGAAAAGTCGTCCGCAGTGAGCAGTTTGATTCGCTTGAAGAACTGACCGATAAGGGATTGCAAGCACTGTCCTTTGACGACCTTGTTTATCTCTCCGAGGAAGAACTGGCAGAGGTGGATGCACCCCTTGCCCCCGCTTGGGAGCGCCCGAAGAAAAACCGAGTGCAGACTTTTGATATTCACCCCGAAATCCCTATGGCAGACCGGCATACCTTCGACCTTGCTTCGCACGAGGTCGAAGAGGTCAACAAGAAGGAGCGTTTCCACCGCAACTATGCGGCGATCACCGTTCTGAAAAGGTGTCAGGAAGAAAACCGCTTCGCCACCCCGGATGAACAGATTATCCTCTCTAAATATGTGGGCTGGGGCGGTATCCCCGAAGCCTTTGACACAAACGCAGGTACTTGGCAGACCGAGTATGCAATGCTCAAAAGCATCCTGTCCCCGGATGAATACGAAGCCGCAAGAGCCAGCACTCTGACCGCTTTCTACACACCGCCTGCCGTCGTCAACGGCATCTACAAGGCGCTTGAGCAGATGGGTTTCCGTGAGGGTAATATCTTAGAACCGTCCTGCGGGATCGGTAATTTCATTGGATTGCTTCCTGAAAAAATGAAGGAAAGCAAAATCTACGGTGTAGAAATCGACCCGATCTCTGCCTGTATTGCCCAACAGCTCTATCAGAAAGCCTCTATTGCCGCACAACCTTTTGAAGAAGCCAGCCTACCGGACAGCTTTTTCGATTGTGCCATCGGCAATGTGCCGTTTGGAGATTTCAAGGTAGCAGACAAGCGGTACGACAAGTACAACTTCCTGATCCACGACTATTTCTTTGCTAAATCCCTCGACAAACTCAGACCGGGCGGCATAATGGCATTGGTCACAAGCAAAGGCACGATGGACAAGGAAAACTCCTCCGTCCGCAAGTATATTGCCCAGCGAGCTGACCTCATCGGCGCTATCCGTTTACCGAACAACACCTTTAAGGGCAACGCCGGAACAGAGGTCGTATCGGACATTCTCATCCTGCAAAAGCGGGACAGGATCATCGACATCGAACCGGAGTGGGTACAGCTCGACACCACCGAGGACGGCATCAAAATGAACCGTTACTTCGTACAACACCCCGAAATGGTGCTCGGTGAAATGAAGATGGTATCCGGGCGGTTCGGACCCGAAGCCACCTGTGTACCCTATGAAAATGCCGACCTTTCGGAACAGCTTGATGATGCCATTGCCAATATTCACGGTGAACTGATGGCTTATGAGGTGGAAGATGAGCTTGCCGAGGAGGACACTTCCATTCCCGCCGACCCCACCGTCCGCAACTTCTCATACACCGTTGTGAACGACAAAATCTACTATCGGGAAAACTCTCGTATGACGCCGGTGGACTGTTCGGCAACGGCAGAAAACCGTATCAAAGGAATGATCCGCATCCGTGATTCGGTGCGGACGCTACTGGAGATACAGACCGAAGATTATCCCGACAGCGAAATCAAAGCCGAGCAGGAAAAGCTAAACCGGCTCTATGACGAGTTCACCAAGAAGTACGGACTCATCAACAGCCGAGCCAATGTTTCCGTCTTTTCGCAGGACAGTTCCTATTCCTTGCTGTCTGCACTTGAGGTGCTGGACGATAACGGTGAGCTGGAGCGCAAGGCTGACCTCTTTACTAAAAGAACCATTAAACCGCATACGCCGGTTACAGCCGTGGACACCGCCAGCGAAGCGCTCGCCGTGTCTATGGGCGAAAAAGCTTCCGTGGATATGGCTTATATGTGTGCGCTGACCGGCAAGACGGAGCAGGAAATTTTCGCAGATTTGAAGGGCGTGATCTTTCTCAATCCACTTTACGGCTACGGAGACAGTACGGAGCCAAAGTACCTGATGGCGGATGAATATCTCTCCGGCAATGTCCGGGAGAAGCTGGCACTCGCCAGAAAGTCGGCGGAGCTTTACCCCGAAGATTATACCGTCAATGTGGAGGCACTGGAAAAGGTGCAACCCAAAGACCTGTCTGCAAGTGAAATCTTCGTCCAGCTCGGTTCCACTTGGGTGCCGGAGGAAATCGTTCAGCAGTTTATGTTTGAGTTCCTTGATACGCCCCGCTGGGCTTACTGGAATATCAAAGTGCATTACTCCAAATTCACCTCCGAATGGAATGTGGAGGGAAAGTCCTACGACCGAGGAAATGTCAAGGCGAACAGCACTTATGGTACGCCACGCATCAATGCTTATCGGATTATCGAGGAAACCCTAAACCTGAAGGATGTTCGTATCTACGACTATGTGGAGGATGCCGAGGGCAAAAAGAAAGCCGTCCTGAACAAAAAAGAAACGGCGATCGCACAGGCAAAACAGGAACTGATCAAGCAGGGCTTCCAAGATTGGGTTTGGTCTGACCCAGCCCGCCGAGGGCAGCTTTGCCGTATCTACAACGAGAAATTCAACTCCATTCGCCCCCGTGAGTACGACGGCAGCCACATCGTTTTTTCGGGAATGAACCCCGAAATCGAGCTTCGGGAACACCAAAGAAATGCCGTGGCGCACATCCTGTACGGCGGCAATACGCTGTTGGCACACACGGTTGGTGCGGGCAAAACTTTCGAGATGGTCGCTGCTTCTATGGAGGCAAAAAGACTCGGACTTTGTACGAAATCCCTATTTGTCGTCCCCAACCATCTGACGGAGCAGTGGGCGGCAGAGTTCTTGCAACTCTACCCCTCCGCTAATATCTTGGTTGCCACGAAGAAAGACTTTGAAGCAAAGAACCGCAGACGCTTTTGCGGTCGAATCGCCACCGGTGACTATGATGCCATCATCATCGGTCATTCCCAGTTCGAGAAGATCCCGATGAGCATCGAGCGTCAGCAGATGATTTTGATGCAGCAGATGGACGAGATCACCGAGGGTATTGCCGACTTGAAGCGCAACCGTGGCGATAGGTTTTCGGTCAAACAGCTTGAAAAGACAAAGCGCTCCCTGAAATTAAAGCTGGACAAGCTGAACGATCAGAGCCGAAAGGACGATACCGTGACCTTTGAGGAGCTTGGCATTGACAGGCTTTTTATCGACGAGAGTCACTACTACAAAAATCTCTATCTCTATACCAAAATGAGAAATGTAGGCGGTATCGCACAGACCGAGGCAATGAAATCCAGCGACCTTTTTATGAAGTGCCGCTATCTTGATGAGCTGACCGGAGGGCGTGGAACAGTCTTTGCTACCGGCACACCCATCTCCAATTCGATGGTGGAACTCTACACCATCCAGCGCTATCTCCAGTATGCCACACTCCAAAAGTACGACTTGCAGCACTTCGACTCTTGGGCGGCGATGTATGGAGAAACCGTGACCGCAATCGAGTTGACACCCGAAGGAACGGGATACAGAGCTAAGACCCGCTTCGCAAGATT
>ENA-OORT01000014-OORT01000014.1-human-gut-metagenome-genome-assembly--contig:-NODE-14-length-21076-cov-1.758099_pt1 | contig 21076 bp, 10 predicted proteins | sample MGYA00241174_ERZ501206 | MGnify/ENA primary metagenome ERZ501206 (study PRJEB25962, sample SAMEA2042498) | human gut metagenome | biome: human gut; feature: human-associated habitat; material: faeces... | reverse complement strand
GCGTGTGATTTCAGGAGGTATCAACCTTACATTCTAACTAAAAAAGTTTTGTATATGAAGATAATAAAATATATGATGCAGGTACTCGTTGTCGGCAGCCTGCTTACATCTTGTGTTGAAGATGCCGATGTTACCGCTTATTTGACCGAAGACCAACTGAGCAATGTGGCTCAGGACGACCCTGATAAAACTTTTTCGGCCGCTGTGGCAGGTATGTATTCTGATATGCAAAAGTATTATGATACCGATATGCAACATAATTATTTCGGTCAAAAGAGCTTTGATTACCTGACATCGTTGATGGGTAACGACATGATTATGACCGGACGTTTCGGTATGAGTCTCTATCATTATTTGTTGGATTATTGGCAACAGAACTATACTCCGACCAACAATCGCTGGAAAGAATACTATCGTGTCATAGCCAATGCCAATAATATTCTCAAACTGATTGACCCCAACAGTGAAGATCCTGCCAATTTGAAATATCGTGCCATCGCTCTCGGCTTCCGTGGCTATGCATACTTGCAACTAACCTATCTGTACCAACACTCTTATTATACCGGTGCAGACGGAACGAAATGGGGACGTGGAGAGAAATATGACTTCTCGCAATCTCCGTGCGTGCCACTTATCACAGAAGAAACGGAAGGCGACCAGCCGCGTGCTACTGTAGCCCAGATATATGAGCAAATCATGAGCGACCTTACTACTGCCTTTGGCTTCTTCAAACAGTTGGATATGATACACACCTCCTCACCTACGGATATGGACGGTTGCGTAGTAGCTATGCACTTGGCCCGTGCAAATATGGTTATCCATGAATGGGATAAAGCGATAGAATATGCGCAAGTAGTGATAGACAACATCCCTATGTTAACGAATGAAAATCAGATACTGCAAGGGTTCAGTAACATCAGCCTGCCGGATGTGGTATTCGGCTGCGACATTACTGCAGATAATAGTACGATTTATGCATCTTACTTCTCGCAGATGGATGCTTACAGTGAAGGCTATGCTGGTATCGGTGTATGGCGTGCCGCCTTTAAGCCGTTTGTAGACCGCATCGCGGATAATGATATTCGTCTGCAATGGTTCTGCTGCGACCGTTCTACAGGTGTGGATACTGAAGATAAAGACGGTAAGCCTATCCGTGTGACATTGTTGCGTGATACTAAGACGCCAGCTTCCGTAGAATATCAGGCTGTAAAATTCATCGGTACAGGTCGTGAAAATATCCAGGCAGGTACATTCAGCGGTTGGGAATTGGGAGACTATATCTACATGCGTTCGGAAGAAGCTTATCTGATAAAGATAGAAGCTTTGGCACACAAGAATTCTCCGGATGCTGTAACCGAACTAGAAAACTTCATGAAGACCCGTCAACCCGATTATGATTACACCTTTACGAACAAAGCCGACTTGATAGAGGAAATCATTTATCAAAAACGTGTAGAGTTCTGGGGAGAAGGCTTGGAATATATTGACAATCGTCGTTTGAATATTCCTGTAGACCGTACGGATGAAACCTGGGGTGCAGAAAACAACAATCACTTCTCTGCTGCCAAGTTCCGTTATAATCAGGAAGAACGTCCGTTCCTTTATCAGTTGCCCATCTCGGAAATAGAGAATAATTCTCAGATTTCTCCGAGTGACCAAAATTGATAGAGGTAAAGAATATGTTATAAATAAAAGTCGGTAAAGGCAAACTGCTTTTACCGATTTTTCTATTATTGCATCACTAGAAAAGGTCTGTCAACAATAGTATTCCTTTTTAACTGATCCGTTTCCTTAACCAAATATCGAAGAACTTGTCATACACGCTATACACTCCCAATTCATTAGTTACAAAATCTTTATCTAAAAGTCCTCTTATGGCTCCTTGCACAGAACTCGCCGTTAGCTTATAAGTTTTTAAAAATTTAGAGGAAGTGATTTCCTGAGCCTTTCCTTCCTTACAAATAGCAATGAGAATTTCTTTTTGTTTAGGTGGGAGTTGAAACAGAAGTGAAGAATAGGTAAAATTTAGTTGTGACAAAATATTTTCAATGGCAAAATTCACTTTATCAACAGTACACTCTTCACCTTCAGCAGTCATTGCATAAAGCGAGTTTGCCATAAACTGAATGTACCAGGTTATTCCTTCAAAACGTTTATAAACTTCTTGAATTGTTTCTACTGCAATTTTTTTCTTATTCTCCGCAAAGTGTCTTTTTATGAATTCCGTATAAATATCTGCATTAATAGGAGACAGTTCCATAATGGCCGTACTTTGGTAAAACGGACGTGACGGACTAGTAAATATCTCTCCCATCATATGACGTTGCGAACCGGCATAGATAAATTTTGCATTGGAACAATGTTGGATATGTGTCCGTAATATGGCTTCAACATCCCCTTCCGGATATTTGGCTATGACTTGAAACTCATCAATGGAAATCAGGCAAGGCTTATCCGCTTCTTCCAAATAACGGAATATTTCATCAAGCGTTATAGCGGGAGTCTTTATATCACCCATTTCCAAATTCCAACTGGGATTACCACTGAAATCAAAAGAGATACTGGTGCGAAGAGAGGATAAACATTTGAGAAACAGCTCCCATGCTTTTCTTCCACGCGGCTTCAAACCATTCAGAATACCTTTACCAAGTTCAAATACAAACTCCTGAAAATTCTTTGTTGCATATATATCGATTAAAAATGTGTGATATACTTCCCTTATTTGTTGCTGATGAAAACAATGCTCTATCAGCCCGGTTTTTCCTAAACGGCGAGGGGATATCAAAGCTACATTATTTCCGTTGGTTATATAACGTGTCAATGTAGTTGTTTCGGTTATACGGTCGCAAAAGTACTTTGCTGAAATATAGCCACTGGTTATGAAAGGGTTTATTTTTGTCATAGGTTACATGTTTTACACAAAGATAATTATAATCTTATTATAATAGCTTGTTTATGATATTTTTTTGTAATAGGATTATGTTTTATTTTGACATAAATCTTTGTTTGCGACTTTCATCATAGTGTATTTCTTTATGGTCAACCACGGCTACTCACATTACTTTTTATTTTACAAAAATAGTTCAACAAAAAACTAAAGTATATTTCGATAGTTTCAATATAGGCTACATCTATATGTGTATATTGTTGATAATCATTGTTTTATTGTGAAATATGGTAACATATGAGTAACTTGATAGTTTTGTAAATACATGGTAGAGCATATTCTATTGAGGTTTTTAATTAAATGCAATGATTTTGCATCTACTTATAAAATGTTTATTTATAGAAGTTTACGCATTGATACAGTTCTGCGAAAACTTTGCAGATTTCATTCGTTGGCATGCAAACGCAGGATGTGGCTATCAGACCAAATGTAAGAGTGATACTCAAATCAGATGCCGAACAATTGGATGAAGTAGTAGTAACTGCCATGGGTATCAAACGTGATCGCAAAGCATTAGGCTATGCGGCACAGGATTTGAATTCAGAACAACTGAATAAAGCAGGAACAACCTCGCTTGCCAGCGCTATACAAGGTAAGCTGACGGGTGTAGATATTCGTCAGTCATCGGGTGCACCGGGTGCTTCTTCTCAGATTGTAATTCGTGGTGCTCGCTCGTTTGATGGCAACAACCAGCCGTTATATGTAATTGATGGTATGCCTGTGAATACAACTGCGGATTTTGATACCGGTAAATCTGTAACGGGTGCTAACTACGCCGATCGTAGCATAGACATTAATCCTGAAGATATAGAGTCTGTGAATATACTGAAAGGTCAGGCAGCATCCGCATTGTATGGTATCCGTGCATCCAACGGTGTGATTGTCATTACGACCAAACGCGGTTCCAAAAACAATATGAACAAACCAAGCGTAACGATTTCAACGAACCTGAGTGCACAACGGGTTTCACGCAAATTCGAACGTCAAAATATATATTCGCAGGGCAACAGCATTGCAGCAGGATATGATCCGTCTTCTTCCATGACTTGGGGACCAAAAATCAGCGAATTGGCAAATGACCCCAAATATGGTGGAAACATGAATAATCAATACACTGCGGCAGATGGTATGCGCGAAGGACAATATTACAATCCCAAACGCGCACAAGCCGGTTTGGATGGTTGGACTACGCCACAGATTTATGATAATGTGGGCGATTTTTTAGGCACAGGATTCACTGAAAACACAAACGTGAATCTATCACAAAGCATCAACGGAATAAACTATTCGTTCGGCGTGAACAATTCGCACCAGAATGGCATCATTCCTTCAACAGGCATGGACCGTTGGGGAGCGCGCGGATTGGTAGATTGGAAAATCAATCCACAGTGGAACACAGGATTCTCCATGAACTATTCATCTACTAAAATTACATCTGCACCGGGAGCCAACGATGGTATCATGAATGTGGTTTACTCTGCTCCGGCCGAATATGATTTGAAGGGTATTCCCAATCATGAACCGGGCAATCCGACAAACCAGATATTGTTCCGTTCCACCTCATTTACCAACCCTTATTGGTGGGCGGAACATAATGAATATCTCCAGCATACCAACCGTGCTTTTGGCAATACCTATTTGGAGTACCAACCGGATTTGGGCTTGGGAGAGAACTTCTCACTCAAGATTAGGGAACAGGCCGGTCTTGACATTTGGACTTCTGACTATGCCACTGTACGGGAAATGGGCAGTACGTCATCGCTGAAAGGTGGAGACATAGAGAATTACGGTTCTCAGCATAATGTATTCAATAATCTGTTCACCGTTAATTTTGACGGTAAATTCGGAAAAAGCGACGAATGGAGACTGAACGTAATATTAGGAAACGAGTTCAATCATGAGAGTATCCGTAACTGGGATTATTACGGCAGCAACTTCAACTTTCCTGGTTTTACCAACATTGGAAATGCTACTCCACTAACATCTAGTGAGTATAAGCGACAAGAACGTACAGTAGGCTTTTTCGGAAGTCTTTCAATGTCATGGCAAGATCAGGTGTATCTGACCGTAACCGGACGTAACGACTACGTATCAACCATGCCGCGCGGCAGTCGCAGTTTCTTCTATCCTTCAGTATCATTAGGCTGGGAGTTCACCAAATTACCTTTCTTACAGAACAATAAAATATTAAACTATGGTAAACTCCGCGCTTCGTTCGCACAAGTAGGTCAGGCCGGTAACTATTATGCCAATTATTATTATACTCCCACCTACGGGGGCGGTATGTACTCTTACTATCCGGTTACCTATCCTCTACCCAGCGGAGTATCTACTTTCACACCCTATTACCGCGTGTATGATGAAGAATTGAAACCGCAAAATACAACCAATTATGAAGTAGGTGCCGATTTACATTTTTTTGGCAGCCGTTTGAAAGTGGAATATACATACAGTTTGCAGAATGTAGAAGATCAGATATTTTATGTACCCGTAGATGGAGCGACCGGCTATCAGGAAATGTTGACCAATGCCGGAAAAATGCGCACGCATGCTCACGAACTTTCTATTAATGCTGCTATTCTGCAAGCCAAAGATTTCGACCTGAATTTGGGCATCAACTTTACCAAAGTAAACAACAAGGTTATAGAACTGGCTCCGGGTGTTGAATCCATTATGCTGGGCGGATTTGTAGAACCGCAAATTCGTGCACAGGCAGGATGTACTTATCCGAACATATATGGTTTGGGCTTCAAACGCGATGAAGCAGGCAATTTGCTGTTACTGAACGGTCTGCCTCAATCCTCGGGCAATAGCCAAGACTTAGGCAACTGCTCTCCGGACTTCACTACTGGTTTTACGCTGGGTGGCCGTTATAAACGTCTTTCACTCTCTACCACATGGAGCTGGCAACAAGGTGGAAAGATGTATCACGGAACAAACATGACTCTGAATTATTTTGGTGCTACCAAAGAGTCACTTCCTTATCACGAAGGAAGTATGGTTGCTGAAGGTATAGATGAAGCAACGGGACAGCCCAATACAGTTGAAGTATATAAAGCCGATTACTATCAGGCTTATTACAATATCACCGAATCTGGCGTATATGACACGAGCTTTGTCAAGTTGCGCGACCTAACTTTGACTTATCAACTGCCCAAACTCGGTATCTTCGACATTTCGATTTACGGCTTTGCCCGTAATGTGCTTGTTTGGGCCAATTTGCCCAACTTCGATCCGGAGTCTTCGCAAGGCAATAATAATATGAGCGGATACTTCGAACGGTTCTCAGTTCCCAACACATCTAGCTTCGGCGGTGGTCTTACTATTAATTTCTAAACATATAACATAAAGATTTTGATTATGAAAAAATACATATTCATGACTTTGACGGTAGCTCTTCTCGGACTGGCAGCATGTACGGAAGATGCATTTGACCGCATCAACAAGGACTATGAACATCCTTCACCGGAAGCCGTCCCGGCAGCACTCCAACTGACAGATGCCATTATGTCCACAGGCTTCAGTACCGTATCGGGTGACTTTGCTTTTTACCTTTCTTCGCTCAATGAGCAAGAGATAGGTATGGGTAACAACCAATTAATGTTTGCCGAAATGCGCAACTCAAGCGAATGGGCTGCTTCTACTACCTTTAACAATGTATGGAACTCTATCTATGGCAATTTACAGAATATACGCCAAATGCAGAGTAAAATAGAGAATGAAGTACCGGGTAATGTCGGACAGTTTGATATACTGGGTATGGCACAAGTATTGGAAGCTGTAAACTTCGGTGTCCTGACCGATATGTTCGGTGATATTCCTTATAGCGAAGCTGTGCAAGGGCAAGGTAATTTGCAACCTAAATTAGATGCACAGAAAGATGTTTATACTGGTATTTTGGCTACACTCGACAAGGCTATTGGTAATTTGGAAAAAGGCAAAAGTTTGACAAGTGCCGGTAATCAGGACATAGCCTACAAAGGGGTTGCATCTAAATGGCTCGCAGCTGCTCACGCTCTGAAAGCACGCTATCTGTTGCATAAACTGGCGGTAGAACCTAACGTACTTTCAGAAGTAGCAACAGCCGTACAAAAAGCTATAGACAACGGATTCGAAGGATTTACGGTTACAGGATTTAATGGTTCTACATGTGACAATCCATGGAGTGCCTATGTTTTCAGCCGCCAGTACACAGCACCTTCAAAAATAGTAGCAGACTTGATGGAAGCCACAGATGATCCTCGCTTGGATTATTATCTGAATGCTTTGGGAGAGTCTTATACTCCGGGAGATGAAACTATTGCCAAGACAGTAGATGATGCCAGAGTAATGAAATATCAGCCGGCATGGTATTTGTTCGGTTCACAGCCTATTCATATCATGAGTAAAGCCGAACTCTATTTCATTCAGGCAGAAGTTCAACTGCGTTCAAACATTGATGCCACCTCGGCGTATCAAAAAGCAGTAGAAGCTTCTGTTACGGAAATTCTGACTTGGTTTGGAGATGAATCCACTGTACCGACTGCTGCAACAATAGCAAAAAACTATGCCATGTCTTTGGGCGCACCGACACTCCAAAAACTTTTTGAACAGAAATATGTGGCGCAAGCATTGGACGAGCAAGTGGAAACTTACAACGATCTGCGTCGCTTGAAAGCAATGGGAGAAGAGTATGTAATACTGACTAACCCGAGAAACACCCAAAGCGGTATTAACCGCTATCCGGAACGCTTGCCCTATGGCAACAGCGCGGTCATCGGCAATCCGGATGTGAAAGAAGCCTACGGCGACGGTTCTTATATCTATTCTGAGAAGACGTGGATAAATGGAGGTAAATAAATTCCAGTAAATAAATCCCTTTGTTTTAGGTTGTTTTCACAAATTCAATCTAAAATGGAGGGATTTTTCCGTATTAAAACTCATCTCCAAACATTGTTCTTTCTTTAGGAATAAAGCATTTATAAATATTTACAAAAGAACAATAGTTAATACAAGATATACTATAGTATTCCATAACAATGTATTCGTTTAAGTTCAATATATAATTGATTAAATTATATCAACAAAAAGATAAAGAAAAAAACAGAAAGTAAATTTTCAATATGATAATAAAACTGTATTATTGTTATAAATATCTGAATATCAACGATATATATTAACTTCAAGTAGATAATGGGTATACCTCCAAATCCCGTACCTCTCTTATATTAGCTTTTAAAGAAGACTATACTAATTATAATCAGTTCTATTAAAGATATAATATATTAATAATCAGATATTTACTTTTTATGCAGTTCTGCGAAAACTTTGCAGATTTCATACATCGGTATGCAGACTCAGGAAGTGGCTATCAAACCGAACTTAAAAGTGGTATTGAAACCTGATACTGAGGTGCTTGATGAAGTTGTCGTTGTTGCTTACGGTACTGCTAGCCGCCAGTCCATTACAGGTGCTGTAGCTTCTATCGACTCAAAGAAACTGGAGATGCGCCCTGTTACTGAAGTAACGGGAACTTTGGAAGGTGCTGCTCCCGGTATTCAGGTGAATAACTCATATGGCGAGCCGGGTAGCGATAAATCCGAAATCCGTATTCGCGGATTTGGTTCTGTAAACGGAACTAATGCTCCGCTGATTGTCGTAGACGGCTCTCCTTATGGCGGAAGCTTGAATGATATCAATCCGCAGGATATTGAATCTATTTCTGTTCTGAAAGATGCTTCATCTGCCGCTCTTTATGGTAATAAGGCTGCTAATGGAGTTATCATGATTACCACTAAAAAAGGTAAAAGTCATAAGTTGAACTTCCGGATTGGTGTGAAGCAGGGTATGTATACCCGTGGTATACCGGAATATGACAAATTGGGCGTAAACCAATGGATGGAAGCTATGCGTTCCGGTATGCAAAGCTATTGGGAAAAAGACGGTGGAGTTACTCCGCAACAAGCATTCGAAGCATCTAAAACAGTCAATGATGACATTGTTTTTTCTCCTATTTTTGATAAGAACGGTGCTGCCATGTTCGATGAAAATGGAAAGTTCGTAGCAAAGGTAAAACCCGGTTACAATGATTTGGATTGGCTGAAGGCATTGGAGCGCACAGGTTATCGTCAGGAATACACAGCCAGTGCGGATGCTATGGGAGAAAAGTATGATATTTTCTCTTCTTTCGGCTATTTGAATGAGAAAGGATATATCATTGGATCGGATTATGACCGTTTCACTGCACGTTTGAAGGCTAACTATCAGCCGACTTCCTGGTTTAAAACAGGTGTAAGTCTGAGCGGAACAATGTCCGGCTCTAATTATCAGGCTAATGCTCATGATGCATATTTTGCTAATCCGTTCTATACAGCCGGTCAGATGGCACCGGTCTATCCTTATTTGATGCATAATGAAGACGGAAGCGTGGCTACAGATGGCACCGGTAACTCTTATGATATAAGTAACTATGATTATTTGGGTGGTCGTAATATTATTTATGAGATTCAGAATGATATCAGCCGTAAGGAACGTAATGCCGTATCAGGTCAGATATATGGTACGATTTCTTTCTTGAAGGATTTTGCGGCTACTGTAAGGGGGGACCTCTATAATGTAAATAACACGGAAAAAGCCTTCAATAACCCCTATTGCGGTGACGGTGCTGCTAACAACGGCCGTCTTTCAAAAGTACATGACCGTACACGCGAATACCGTTTTACACAGGAACTGACATGGGCTCACGATTTTGATAAGCACCATATCGATGTATTGCTGGCTCACGAATCTTTCAAGCACTCCTATAATTATGATTTCATGATGAAGGAGCAGATGAAAGTCAGTGGAAATACGGAGATGAGCAATTTTGCAAAAATGACAAGTATCGATGGTTATAACCAAGAATACACTACGGAAAGCTATCTTTCCCGTGCACGCTATAATTTTGCGGAAAGATACTTCCTGGATGCTTCATTCCGTCGCGACGGTTCTTCACGTTTCTCCGATCCGTGGGGTAATTTCTGGTCGCTGGGTGCAAGCTGGATTATCTCTCAGGAGAAGTTCATGAAAGACCTTACATGGATTGATAATCTGAAGTTCCGTGTTTCTTACGGTGAAGTTGGTAATGATGCCGGTGCCGATTATTATGCTTATAAGGAACTGTTCTATTCGGATGTCAATGCCGGTATCGGTGCGTTCTATAAAATTCAGATACCTAATAAGAACTTGAAATGGGAAACTTCCGGTTCATTGGATATCGCGTTGGAAGGTCGTTTGTTCAACCGTTTTAATTTCTCTTTGGATTTCTTCAATAAAACATCTAAAGATTTGCTTTTCACGGTTTACAATCCGCTTTCTGCCGGTGCAACCGACTGGTTTGCCACTTCTGACGAGACGCCGTCCGGAATGTCACAATATTTTGCTAACATAGGTAGTGTTCGCAATACCGGTCTTGAAGTTGCTATGGATGTAGATGCCATCCGGACTAAAGATTGGAAGTGGAATATCGGTTTGAACCTGACTACTATCCATAACGAAATTACAAAATTGCCCGGCGGTAAAGACATTCTGCATGGAACACAGAACTACAGTGAAGGACACAGCATCTATGAATTCTATACTTATACTTATGCCGGAGTAGACCAAATGAACGGACGTGCGCTTTATAATGCAAACTCACAGCTGGGTGAAAGTACAATCAATGCTTTGAAAGCTCAAGATGAGTATGTTACTATCAACGGTAAAAACTACGTGTACAATACATCATATGCCGAAAAAGAATGGCAAGGCAGTGCACTGCCCGATGTATATGGAAGTATCAATACCTCTTTGACATGGAAAGACCTGACACTTTCCGTACTCTGTACATATTCATTGGGCGGAAAAGTATATGATTATAATTATCAAGGATTAATGTATACTACGACTAATGGTCCGGGAGCCTTGCATAAGGATGTGCTGAATGGCTGGCAAGCTGCTCCGGAAGGTATGACCGAAGATTCTCCCAATCGTTTGAATCCGAACGGTACGCCTCAGTTCGACCTTTCAAGCTTGGCTTCTACTTCTTATGGTGCAAGTTCACGCTGGCTGACGGATGCTTCTTATTTTGTCATCAAAAATATCAATCTGAACTATTCTTTCCCAAAGAAAGTCGTTACAAAATGGGGATTGGGTGGATTGAGCGTTTACGGCTCCATTGAAAATGCGGCTACTTTTACGGCGCGTAAGGGTATGAATCCTCAATATAGCTTCAGCGGTTCTCAAGATAATACATTCGTTGCAGCACGTGTGTTTACGCTCGGACTTAATTTAAACTTCTAAAATGAAACAGATTATGAAATATACATTCAAGAACGTAATGATATTAGGACTCGGCTGTCTGTTGGGATTTACCTCTTGCTCGGACAGTTGGCTCAATACAGACTCCACGCAGACTGCGGGGGGAGATGTGATTTTCTCTACAACGGATAATGCAAAACTTGTTATCAACGGTATTTGCAGGACAATGGTTCAGCAACATGCCTATTATGGACAAAACTTCAACGGTGAAGGTACTATGAAGTTGCTTTATGGCGAATATCCCGGTCAGGATTTCAACTTCCCTTATATGGCACCGGGATGGTCTCCGCTGATGAACAACCAGTCTACCATAACCCAGAGCAGCAGCTCTATCTATGATTCTTACCCCTGGTATTACTATTATCTGATTATCGGAAATGCCAATGCGGTAATCAATCGTATTGATAAAGCAGAAGGTTCGCAAGAGGAGAAAGACTTCTTGAAAGCCGAGGCGCTTACATTCCGTGCTTATTCTTTCTTCCGTTTGGCTGAATTATATTGTGAGCCTTGGGCACGTAGTAATGATGGTGCTACCGATGGTGTGGTACTGCGCATTAAGGAAGTGGCCGAAGCTGGTGAAGAGACAGATTTGAAGTTGTCTACATTGGCCGAAACCTATAAGCAGGTTTATGATGATCTTGATGAAGCCCTTAGATTATATGAGGTTTCCGGACTTACCCGCGATGACATTTACTGGGATGCTACCTCTAATATCAGTTTCCCGGATGCTCCGGTGGCTCATGCCATTTATGCCCGTGCTGCTTTAACACGTCAGGATTATGCCGTGGCCAAGGAACATGCGGCTTTGGCGCGTGCAAATTTCCCCTTGATGGACACGAATACATATTATAGCGGTTTCTGCACTCCCAGCAGTGAGTGGATTTGGGGTGTGTACAATGATGCTTCCGAAACTATCTGGTATTATGGATGGCAGCTCTTCATGGCTTGTAACGGTTACTATGCGCAGCAAAATATCAATGTATGTATCAATCGTGATTTAGTTGAGTCTTTTGCCGACAGCGATATTCGTAAAGGATTGTTCTTGACGGAATCTACATTCTTGCCGGAAGATGGAAGTAAAACATTCTTGGATGTTGTAAGTACTGAAAGCCGTAATGCCAATAAATTTAACAGTACAGCGGAGGGCAAGGCCGCTTCTGCGAAAGCCAATAAGTATGTAAAGGGGACGGTAGCCTCTGCTTCACCGCAGGCATATGCTTATGCCAGCCTGAAATTCCAGGCTACGGCACAGCCGGCTGTAGGTTGTCAGCCCATTTTCCGTGCTTCGGAGATGTTGTTGATTGAGGCGGAAGCTAATTATTATCTGAGTTCAGACCCGACTGCTGCACAAAACAGCTTGGTTGAATTGAATAAAAACAGCGGCCGTGACCCTCAGTATACGTGTACGGCTACCGGTGAGGATTTACTGAAAGAGATTAAGAAATATCGTCGTCTGGAGTTATGGGGCGAAGGTTTCAGTTGGTATGACTGCAAACGTTGGGGCGATCCAGTGGTTCGTAACTCTTTTAAGGAAGACGGTAATTACAGTTCGTATATTAGCGGAACATTCGGATTTAAAGATAGCAACTATGTATCGGAATTCTGGAAATGGATTCTTCCGAACCGTGAAAGCGATTATAACAGCGCTATCGAAATGAAATAAACGGAATATCCGTAAATAATTAAGGCGGGTGTGCAGGGCCGAAAGACCGGAAGGTATGGGCTGGCACATCCGCTTTCCGTTTTGTGGTATCTGACGGTGCTCGATGGTTTACGACAGGAATCCGTATCCTTATTATTAAAAATGGGAATGAACACTATGAGAATGGTTTTGTTTTTTCTTATATTTGCCGGCACATATAATATATAATAAAGGTACATATATATAATAAGGTATAAAGTAGAATGAAAGAATTTGTAATTTCCGAAGCGCAGGTCGAAACCGCAGTATTGGTAGGTCTTATCACAAAAACTCAGGATGAGCGTAAGACGAACGAATACCTCGACGAGCTGGCATTCTTGGCTGAGACAGCCGGGGCGGAAGTAGTGAAAAGATTTACTCAGAAGTTAGACCAGGCAAACTCCGTGACATACGTCGGCAAGGGTAAACTGGAAGAAATAAAAGAATATATCCGCAGCGAAGAAGAAGCCGAGCGCGAAATCGGTATGGTGATTTTCGATGATGAGCTCTCGGCAAAGCAGATACGCAATATCGAGGCTGAACTGAAAATAAAGATATTGGACCGTACCTCACTCATCCTCGACATCTTTGCCATGCGTGCACAGACTGCCAATGCGAAAACTCAGGTTGAATTGGCGCAGTACAAATATATGCTTCCCCGTCTGCAACGTTTATGGACACACTTGGAACGTCAGGGAGGCGGTTCGGGAGCCGGTGGCGGTAAAGGTTCCGTGGGTCTGCGCGGACCGGGTGAGACGCAGTTGGAAATGGACCGCCGTATCATCCTGAACCGTATGTCATTGCTGAAAGAGCGTCTGGCGGGGATTGACAAGCAGAAAGCCACCCAGCGCAAGAATCGCGGTCGTCTTATTCGTGTGGCATTGGTAGGATATACCAATGTCGGTAAATCTACTCTGATGACGTTGCTTTCCAAGAGCGAAGTGTTTGCGGAGAATAAGCTGTTTGCCACGTTGGACACTACGGTGCGCAAGGTTATCATCGAGAACCTGCCGTTTCTGCTGTCGGATACGGTAGGATTTATCCGCAAGTTGCCCACCGATTTGGTAGACTCTTTTAAATCGACGTTGGACGAGGTGCGCGAAGCCGACCTGTTGTTGCACATCGTAGATATTTCCCACCCCGATTTTGAAGAGCAGATAGAAGTGGTGAACAAGACATTGGCGGACATCGGTGCATCCGGTAAGCCCATGATACTTGTATTCAATAAAATAGACGCTTACACCTACGTGGAGAAAGCGCCGGACGACCTTACCCCCAAAACAAAGGAAAACTTGACACTCGAGGAACTGATGAAGACTTGGATGGCAAAGATGGAGGATAATTGCCTCTTTATCTCTGCCCGTGAGAAGATCAATTTGGAGGAACTGAAGAGTGTGGTTTACCGGCGTGTAAAAGAACTGCATGTGCAGAAGTACCCCTATAACGACTTTCTTTATCAGACCTACGAAGAAGAAGAGTAATTTGTAGTTTGTAACAAGAGGAGTATGGGAAAGACTTACCGTAGACTGACTGAAGATGAAGTGCTTCAGTTGAAGAGCCAGTCGTGTCTGGCAGATGATTGGGGGAAAGTAACCGTTGCAGAAGAGTTTTCAACGGAATTCGTACATCATACCCGTTTTTCGGGTGAGGTGCGTTTGGGGGTATTCCATTCTGAATTTACTTTGCCGGGTGGAATAAAGAAACATTCCGGTTTGCGGCATGTAACGCTTCACAATGTAACGGTGGGTGATAATTGCTGCATCGAGAATATCCAAAACTACATTGCCAATTATGAAATAGGGCATGATACTTTTATCGAGAATGTAGACATTATTCTTGTAGACGGATTGTCCAGGTTCGGTAACAGTGTGGAAGTGTCTGTCTTGAACGAGACCGGCGGGCGCGAAGTGCTTATCAGTGACAAACTTTCTGCCCATCAGGCCTATATCATGGCGCTGTACCGTCACCGTCCGGAACTGATTGCGCGGATGAAGGAAATTACCGATTTCTATTCCAATAAGCATGCTTCCGCTACCGGTTCTATCGGTAGCCATGTAATGATACTCAATACCGGCTCTATCAAGAATGTCCGCATTGGCGACTATTGCCACATTTGTGGTACGTGTCGTCTGTACAACGGAAGTGTCAACAGTAACGAGAACGCGCCTGTACATATCGGGCACGGCGTTATTTGCGATAATTTTATCATATCGTCCGGTTCGCATGTGGATGATGGAGCCATGCTTACCCGTTGCTTTGTAGGGCAGGCTTGCAAACTGGGACATAACTACTCTGCCTCAGACTCTTTGTTTTTCAGTAACTGCCAGGGAGAAAACGGTGAAGCGTGTGCTATTTTTGCCGGACCTTATACGGTGACACATCACAAATCCACCTTGCTTATAGCCGGTATGTTTTCCTTTATGAATGCCGGTTCCGGTTCCAATCAAAGTAATCACATGTATAAGCTCGGTCCTATCCATCAGGGTACGTTGGAGCGCGGAGCCAAAACCACTTCCGATTCCTATATCCTGTGGCCCGCAAGGGTGGGGGCGTTCTCTCTGGTTATGGGACGTCACGTCAACCATTCCGATACTTCCAACCTGCCGTTCTCTTATCTGATAGAACAGAACAATACGACATATCTTGTGCCCGGCGTCAATCTGCGCAGTGTGGGTACTATCCGTGATGCGCAAAAATGGCCCCGGCGCGACCAGCGTACCGATACCAACAAACTGGACTTCATTAACTACAATCTGTTGAGTCCCTATACCGTACAGAAGATGTTCAAGGGACGGGAGACTTTAAAGAATCTGCGTTATGCCTCCGGCGAACTTTCCGATATTTATTCTTTTCACAGTGCCAAGATACGCAACTCGGCTTTGGTGAAAGGTATCCGCTTTTATGAGATAGCCATTCACAAGTTTCTTGGCAATTCGGTTATCAAACGTTTGGAAGGTATCGGTTTTCATAGCAATGAAGAGATTCGTGCCCGGTTGAAGCCCGATACATCTATCGGTAGCGGCGAATGGGTGGATATTTCCGGACTGATAGCTCCCAAAAGTGAGATTGATGCCTTGATAGACGGCATAGAGTCGGGTGCGATTAACCGTTTGAAGCATATCAATGCCGAGTTTGAGCGGATGCACCGGAATTATTATACCTACGAGTGGACATGGGCTTATGAGAAGTTGGAAGAATTCTATGGCATTGCTCCGGAAAATATGACTGCAGAGGATATAATTCATATTGTCGAGAAATGGAAAGAAGCTGTTGTTGGTCTGGACCGCATGGTTTATGAGGATGCCAAAAAGGAATTTTCTCTGGCTTCCATGACCGGTTTTGGTGCGGATGGTTCACGTCTTGAAAAAGAACTTGATTTCGAGCAGGTACGTGGTGACTTTGAAAACAATCCGTTCGTAACGGCCGTTCTCAAACACATTGACGTGAAGGCCGCATTGGGCGATGAGCTGATAGGACGTATGCAAAAAGTACAATGAAGATGAGGCGGAGGGATGGCAAATCCATTCGTTTTATATGATTAAAATAGAGAAAGCGGGGTTGAAGTATTAGGTTTCAATCTCGTTTTTTCTTTCTAATTAAAGAAATATTTCAAGATTACTTCTTACCTTTGCTGTTACGAAATCACTTTTAAACTAAATGAACAAGTAATTATGGCAACAACACCTCCGTTCAAGTATCAGCCCATGTTCGAAAAGGGTAAGGATACGACTGAGTATTATCTGCTTACCAAAGACTATGTGTCTGTAAGCGAGTTTGAAGGAAAACCTGTCCTGAAGATTGAAAAAGAAGGCTTGACTGCAATGGCCAATGCCGCTTTCCGTGACGTTTCGTTCATGTTGCGTCGTTCGCACAACGAGCAGGTTGCTAAAATTTTGAGTGACTCTGAGGCAAGTGACAATGATAAGTATGTGGCACTGACTTTCCTGCGTAATGCTGAAGTTGCCTCGAAAGGCGTGCTGCCTTTCTGCCAGGATACGGGTACTGCCATTATCCACGGTGAAAAAGGACAGCAGGTATGGACGGGCTATTGTGATGAAGAAGCTCTCTCACTGGGTGTGTACAAGACCTATACCGAAGAGAACCTGCGCTATTCTCAAAATGCTCCTCTTACGATGTACGATGAGGTAAATACGAAGTGTAACCTTCCGGCACAGATTGATATCGAGGCTACCGAGGGCATGGAGTACGAGTTCCTTTGTGTGACCAAAGGCGGCGGTTCTGCCAACAAGACTTATCTCTATCAAGAAACGAAAGCTATTCTGAATCCCGGTACACTTGTGCCTTTCCTTATTGAGAAAATCAAAACGTTGGGTACGGCTGCATGTCCGCCTTATCATATCGCATTCGTTATCGGCGGTACATCTGCCGAGAAAAACCTGCTGACTGTGAAACTGGCTTCCACTCATTTCTACGACAACCTGCCGACTACGGGTAACGAATTCGGCCGTGCATTCCGTGATGTAGAACTGGAGAAAGAAGTGCTGAAAGAAGCTCACAGAATTGGTCTTGGTGCACAGTTCGGAGGTAAGTATCTGGCTCATGATATACGTATTATCCGTCTGCCGCGTCACGGTGCTTCCTGTCCGGTAGGCTTGGGCGTTTCCTGCTCTGCCGACCGTAACATCAAGTGTAAAATCAACAAGGACGGTATCTGGATTGAAAAGCTCGACAGCAATCCGGGTGAACTGATTCCTGCCGAACTCCGTAAAGCCGGTGAGGGTGATGTGGTGAAGATTGATTTGAACCAACCGATGGAAAATATCCTGAAAGAGCTGACTAAGTATCCGGTTTCCACCCGCCTGTCTCTGAACGGCACTATCATCGTAGGCCGTGACATTGCTCATGCCAAGCTGAAAGAACGTTTGGACCGCGGTGAGGATTTGCCGCAGTATATCAAAGACCATCCTATCTACTATGCCGGTCCTGCCAAAACTCCGCAGGGAATGGCTTGCGGTTCGATGGGCCCGACAACTGCCGGACGTATGGACCCGTACGTAGACCTCTTCCAGAGTCACGGCGGAAGCATGATTATGCTTGCCAAAGGTAACCGCAGCCAGCAGGTTACGGATGCCTGCAAGAAGTACGGCGGTTTCTATCTCGGCTCTATCGGCGGTCCTGCCGCTATCTTGGCGCAAAACAATATTAAGAGCATCGAATGTGTGGAATATCCCGAACTCGGTATGGAAGCTATCTGGAAGATTGAAGTGGAAGATTTCCCGGCATTTATCCTGGTGGATGACAAGGGTAATGACTTCTTCAAACAATTGAAACCGTGGAATTGCAGTAAATAACGGATAATCCCGAATATGATATAAAAGCCGCTCAGGAAACTCTCCTCGAGCGGCTTTTTGTATGATGACCGGTGGAATATAAGGCAGGTAATGGAATTTCCTTTTTAATGTTGCCGTTAATCTTTTATCTGTTTTTTCCACTGTTCGTACTTTTTCAGCACTTTCAATCCGGCATTGTTATACCAGCTATAGCCGTTGCGGCGCTCATACCCTATCTCGGAAATATCGTACTTCTTCACTCCGTCGCGGTCGCAGAAGAAAGGGCGGTTGTCTTCAAGGGTATAGAAACGTGCCCAAAATACGGGGCAAGGATAGTCATCCTGCGGGCAAGGAACCATCCGGTAGTCTTTCTTGCCTTCACTGTTGGTAAAGTCCTTACGCATGATGCCCGTAATCATGTTTGCCTTGAACCAACTGACGGCTGCTTCTACAGAAGCGATAATCCGGGGTGAGGGGGCGGGGATGGACATCAGCAGCAGGACGATATTGTCCGATTCGGCGCCGCTGAGCGAGGGAAGTTCGTAGGCGCGTGCTTTGGCAGGGGCAAGGGTGTGTTCATCGTGCTGGGCGCACCACACAGTCAGTTTGCCGTTTTGTTTTACCTGAGTGTTGAGAATGCACTCCACACCTTTGTCGAATGCGATACGGGCGCGTTGGCAAAGGGTATCCGGTACATAGGTGTACGGGGCTTTCTTGTTGTACACATCACGCAACAGGTTCATGACGTTCACCATTGCATTGTCGTTGTAGGTGATGTGGGTATAATAACCTTTGGGGCGCGGCCAGAACTGAGGCCAGCCGCCGTTGGGGTATTGCGCTTTCAGTAGGTAGCGTATGCCTTCTAAGGCAGCGTCTTTGTATTTCTCTATGCCGGTGGCAAGGTAGATGCGGGAAAGGTAGCGTATCTCTGTGCTTGTGGCATTGTTGTCGATGGTGCTTTGGTTGACGTTATCTTTGTCGGCAAGGGCTTTCTGGTACTCATCGGCTGTCAGTTCGGCGGGCATATAGATGTTTTTGGGCCAGCCACCGGTTGTTTGCTGGTAGAGCAGTACGTTGTCGGCAATACGGACAGCTTCGGGAGTCGTGAAGAAGGCATCGTCCAATTTAGGGGCCAGCTTTACCCAATCCTTATAAGGATGTTTCTCTTTGTAGTCGGTTGTTTTCTGTGCATTGGCGCCTGTAAACAAGGCAAGCAATGCACAGAAAAAGATTGTTCGTTTCATATTGGTATTGTTTTTGGTTTCTCTTTACGAACAAAAGTAGGGAAAAGTTTGAAGAGAAGATGGCAATATTTGTTTTTAAGGGAGTAAAAATTGTGATTTATACGGTATGTCTATTCCAAATACTGTTCTACTCTTCCGCTGATTTGCAGCAGGGATATTTCGCACAATTTGGTGTCGTACTCTGCCGATAGGATACGCTCCTCGGCATCCAGCAGGCTCTTTTGCGCTTCGCGCATCTCGATACCGGAGAGGTTGCCGAGCATATAGCGTTCCATGGCAATCTCATGGTTCTCTTTGGCTGCAACGAGGTTCTGTCGTTCCAGCTTCAGCATCTGGAGATTGTTCTGGTAGGCTTGCCATAGGTTGCTCAAGTCGGCGCGCAGGGCTTGTTCCAGTTGCTCGCGTTCCAAACGGGCGTTTTGTACGGCAATGCGTGCATTGCGGAGTTCGCGGCGGCGGTTACCGTCAAAGAGATTGAAACCTACGGTGACGCCGAAGTTCAGCCCGAGGTTGCTGCGGCGGCTGTTGGCGGAAATATCATATTTGTTGAGGGTATAGCCGTAGCCGCCATTCATCTTTACGTACGGGTAGTCGCGGGAACTGGCTTTTTTATAGTCCAGCCGTGCCAGCGTATTGTTCTGTTCGGCTTTCAGTAAGGCGGCGTTGGCTTGCAAGGTGGCATTCCAGAGTTCATCGAAATTCAGTTTGGCGCTGACATTGATGAGGCTGTCTTCAACGATGAAAGGGCGGTCTACGTCTTCACTTGCCATCAGCTCGTTCAGTTGGATACGCGAGGTATGCAGTAATTCCTGTTGTTTCATGTATTGCGCACTGTCGGCATTGAAGTCTACTTTGGCCTGCTGGTAGTCCAGGCGGGAGAAGTTACCGATGTGATACCGTTCCTCTACGATGCGCAGGCGCTCTTTGGAGAGCGATACAGCGTAGCGGAAGTTTTTCAGACGGATGGTGTGCTGCACGTAGTTGTAGTACTCGGCGGCGATGTTGGCAATGAGGTCTTCTATGGCGATACGGGTGTTGGTTTCGCCCTGGCGTTCCAGTTCTTTCAGCTTTTGGTAGTTGGCGGTGATGTTGAAGCCGTCGAAGATTGTCCAGCTCAGGTTGATGCCGGCATCGACGGTCTGGTCGAACACGCCGTTTTCTTTGGTGGTTTCACCGGTGGTGCGCAGCTTGGTTTCGGTATTGTCCAAAGTACCTTTATAGCCGGCAGACAAGTCGAGCGTGGGCAGGTAGCCGGCATTGGCAAGGGTGGCATTGTTCTTGCTTACTTGCTGTTCGTTACGGGTGATACGCAGGGAATAGTTGTTCAGCAGTCCCTGTTCCAGACAGGATTTCAGGGTATAGACAGGTGCTGGCTGTGCCTGGACGGCAAGCGCGGTGCACAGAATGATCAGGAAAGATAAAAGCGTACGTTTCATTCGTTCTTCAGTTTACTTCGGTTGGTAGATACATAACTATAAATAGCGGGGACGATGTACATCGTAAGCAATGTAGACACAAGCATACCGCCTACTACGGCCGTACCCATGGCGATGCGTTGGTTACACCCTTCGCCCGTGGCGAATGCCAGCGGTATCAG